>Ga0066789_10000166_pt1 | contig 22482 bp, 18 predicted proteins | sample OrgsoiDNA2013049_FD_70960 | JGI IMG/M metagenome (GOLD analysis project Ga0066789, IMG submission 70960) | Permafrost soil microbial communities from the Arctic, to analyse light accelerated degradation of dissolved organic matter (DOM) -... | ecosystem: Environmental > Terrestrial > Soil >...
CCGCCTGGAAGGCCATCTACCTGGGCTGCGGCATCGTCTCCGGTGTCGTCGTCGCCGGGGTCGGTGGCTGGGCTCTGGTGCGCGCCCTGGCCGGGACGGGCGCGCTGAGCGCCTTCCCGCCCGGTCAGGAATTCCGTGAGTCCCGGCCCCTCTGAGGACGTGCTCGCCAAGGCGCCCCCGGCTGCAGCCGGCGCACTCGTTGAGGTGCGTGAACTCAGCTGGCGTCCCTTCGGGCGCCGTGAGCCGGTGCTGGCCGGTATCAGCTTGCGTATCGAGGCGGGTTCGCGCGTTCTGCTTGCCGGGCCCAGTGGCTCGGGCAAGTCAACCCTGCTGCGGGCACTGGCCGGAGTGCTGAGCACGACGGCGACCGGCGACCTCACCGGCACGGTCCTGATCGATGGTTCACAATCCGCGGGCTCGTCGGTCGCCCTGATGATCCAGGACCCCGCCGATGCGCTGGTGGCCGGGCGGGTGGGCCGCGACGTGGCTTTCGGCCCCGAGAGCTTCGGTTTGCCGCGTGAGCAGATCTGGTCCCGGGTCCGGTCGGCATTGGTGTCGGTGGGGTTCCCGTATGACGAAGACCACGCTACGGGCGCACTCTCCGGGGGCGAGACCCAGCGGCTGGCGCTGGCCGGAGTTCTGGCTTTGACACCGAGACTGGTGCTGCTGGACGAACCGACCTCGATGCTCGACCCCTTGTCGGCCGCAGTGGTGCGTGAGGCGATCACGTCCGCGGTTCGCGCTTCCGGGGCGACGCTGGTGATGGTCGAACATCAGCTGTCCGCCTGGGTAGAGGAGGTCGATCGCTTGGTCGTGCTCGACCAGAGCGGCCGGGTCAGCGTCGATGGGCCGGTGGGGGCGACTCTGGCCATGTCTGCGGACCTCCTTGCGGCCCAGGGGGTGTGGGTGCCCGGCGTTGCGGCTCCCCGCCCGTTGGAGGTGAGACCTGCTCTGTGTGCCCCGACCCTTGCTGGTGGTTCTGCGGGCGGTCGACCTGGGGACCGGGTGCTGGTGTCGGCAGAGTCGGTCTCGCTCACCCGCCGGCCCCGGGTTTCGGTCATGTCCGCGAACCGGCCGGCGGTCGCCGTGCAGGCGTTGCTGAATGTCAGCGCGCAAGTGCGCGCGGGAGAGTGCGTCGCTGTCGTCGGCCCCAGTGGTGCTGGCAAGTCGACGTTGACGGCGCTGCTGGCCGGGGTCGATCAGCCCACCCAGGGTCAGGTTCGCCCCGGGGGCCGGCTGCTGGCCGGTCTGGGCGCGAGCACCCCGGAGCCTATCCACCGCTGGACCTCCCGCGCCTTGGCCGCCCGGTTCGGGTGGGTTCCTCAGCAAGCTGAGCAGGTGGTGGTCGCCCGAACGGTGCGCGACGACGTGTTGTCGACCAGCCGGCACCTTGGCCTGGACGACGATGCCGCGAAGGCTCGGGTAGATGACCTGCTGCAGGTGCTGGGCCTGACGGCCTTGTCGGGCGCGGACCCACACCACCTCTCCGGCGGCGAGCTGCGGCGACTGGCTCTGGCTGGCGCCATCGCCCACGGCCCTTCGGTAGTGGTCCTGGACGAGCCGAGCGTCGGCCAGGACCGGTTGACGTGGTCGGCCGTTGCCGGAGTGGTTGTCGCAGCCAGGGACGCCGGGCTCGGGGTGGTCCTGGCCACCCATGATCCGTTGCTGATCGCCCTGGCCGATCGTCGGATCACGTTGCGGGCTGGGCGCATCGTCGACCCGGCGGCCCAGCCGCTACCACCGCTGCCGGCGGCTGGGGTGTCCACGATGGCCTCGACGGCTGGTCGGTTTGGCGGGCATGTCGGGCGATGGACAGGGCTCGCCGGCCGGTCCGGGCCGCTCTCCTTGCTCCTGGCCTCAATCGTCCTGGTGCTGGGCGCGCCGTTCATCTCCGACCTGCGCACGGCCCTGATCGCTCTCGGGGTCCTGGTCGTGGTGGCCCCGATGGTTCTGGGGGTCGGGCGCCCGCAGTGGCGCCGGTTGCTCCCGGGCATGTTCGCGGTCGCATCGGTCAGCTTCTCCAACTGGCTGCTCAGCCCCGGGCACGAGGTGTCCACCGGTGCGCTGGCCGGGCTGCGCGTCGCCTTCTTCGTGCTCCCCGGCGTGTTGCTGGCATCGCGCATCGACCCGTCGGCGTTGGGTGATCACCTGGGCCAACGTCTGCGGCTCCCCGCCCGTCCGGTCGTGGCCGCGGTTGCGGCGCTGCACCGTTTCGAGGGCCTGGGGGAGCACTGGAACCAGCTCGCTCGGATCCGCAGGGTACGCGGACTCGGCCCCGGCCGTTCGCCGCTGGAGCGTAGCCGCTCGGTCGCAGCGCTGACCTTCGGGTTGCTCATCGAGACGCTGCGTCAGGCCGGACGGATGGCGGTGGCGATGGAAGCGCGCGGCTTCTCGGCGGCCGCCACCTCGACCGCGAACATATCACCCCCTCGCCGGACGTGGGCTGAGCCGGCGCCCTGGCGGCCCAGCGACTCAATGATGCTGGCGCTGGCGCTGGTCGTGGCCAGCGTGCCGCTGTTGGCCTCCCGCCTATAGCCCATTCTTCGTGGTGCAGAGCTCGGCGCCAGCCCCCGGCGCAGCCCAGCGTTAATCCGAGCGGCGCCGATATCTGGAGCCTGCGGTCGCCGGCAGTGGTGGGCCGCCCGCCCGGCTCGGGCGTCGCCAGGTTCATGGCGGCCAAGAACTGCCCGCAGAACATTGTGGACAGACACGAGTGCTCATCGGCTTGCCTCGCAGATCCCATGCAGATGGACCTGGTGCGGGCGCGCCACGCCTGGCGCACCCGCGCGGGTGCAGGTTCGGGGACTTGCTGGACGAACCCGCAGGCACGGGAACAACTGGCGCGCCCCTTAAGTTGAGTCTGATAGGCGCAAGTTTGCGGAGCGTCGGCTTGACAACTCAGGTCGATCCCGAGCACATTGGGCGACGAAGCACCACATCCATAGCATCGCAATGGTGAGCAACGCTCGCCAGATCACTCGTCATACAGGAGACAAAAAAATGGCTCGTGCGGTAGGCATCGACCTCGGCACCACCAACTCGGCAGTCGCCGTCCTCGAGGGCGGCGAGCCCACGATCATCGCCAACGCCGAGGGTGGGCGCACCACGCCCTCCGTGGTCGCGTTCGCCAAGAACGGTGAGGTTCTGGTCGGCGAGATTGCCAAACGGCAGGCCGTCACCAACATCGACCGGACCATCCGCTCGGTCAAGCGCCAGATCGGCACCGACTGGTCGCGCAAGATCGACGACAAGTCCTACACGGCCCAGGAGATCAGTGCGCGCATCCTGCAGAAGCTCAAGCGTGATGCGGAGTCCTACCTCGGTGAGACCGTCACGGACGCGGTGATCACTGTCCCGGCGTACTTCGACGACGCCCACCGTCAGGCCACCAAGGAGGCCGGTGAGATCGCGGGCCTGAACGTCCTGCGCATCATCAACGAGCCCACTGCTGCGGCGCTGGCCTATGGCTTGGACAAGGGTAAGGAGGACGAGCTCATCCTGGTCTTCGACCTTGGCGGTGGCACGTTCGACGTCTCGCTGCTCGAGGTCGGCAAGGACCCACAGGATGGTTTCTCCACCATTCAGGTTCGTGCGACAAACGGCGACAACAAGCTCGGTGGTGACGACTGGGACGAGCGCATCGTCAATCACCTGGTGACGACCGTGAAGAACACCAGCGGCATTGACCTGGCCAACGACAAGATCGCCATGCAGCGTCTGCGCGACGCTGCCGAGCAGGCGAAGAAGGAGCTGTCCACCGCGACGAGCACCAACATCAGCCTGCAGTACCTCTCGATGACCGAGAATGGCCCGATCCACCTGGACGAGTCCATGACTCGCGCGCAGTTCGAGCAGCTCACCGCGGACCTGCTCGAGCGCACCAAGGCGCCGTTCCGCCAGGTCATCAAGGACGCCGGCATCAACGTCAGTGAGATCGATCACGTTGTGCTTGTTGGTGGTTCGACACGGATGCCGGCTGTCACCGAGGTCGTTACCGCGCTCACCGGAGGTAAGGTCCCCAACAAGGGCGTCAACCCTGACGAGGTTGTCGCTGTCGGTGCAAGCCTGCAGGCCGGTGTTCTCAAGGGTGAGCGCAAGGACGTGCTGCTCATCGACGTCACGCCTCTGTCCCTGGGCATCGAGACCAAGGGCGGCCTGATGACCAAGCTCATCGAGCGGAACACGGCCATCCCGACCAAGCGCTCCGAGGTCTTCACCACAGCCGACGACAACCAGCCGTCGGTTCTCATCCAGGTGTTCCAGGGTGAGCGCGAGATCGCTCTGCACAACAAGGGTCTGGGCACCTTCGAGCTCACCGGCATCGCGCCGGCCCCCCGAGGCGTGCCGCAGGTCGAGGTCACCTTCGACATCGATGCCAATGGCATCGTCCATGTCTCCGCCAAGGACCGCGGCACGGGCAAGGAGCAGTCCATGACGATCTCCGGTGGCTCTGCGCTTCCCAAGGACGAGATCGAGCGCATGGTCCGTGAGGCCGAGGAGCACGCGGAGGAAGACAAGACCCGCCGTGAGGAGACCGAGGCTCGCAACACTGCCGAGCAGCTCGTCTACTCCACCGAGAAGTTCCTGGCCGACAGCGCGGACAAGATCCCGGCCGACGGCCGAGGTGAGGTCGACGCAGCGCTGGGCGACCTCAAGGACGCCCTCAAGGACGGTTCCGGCGTCTCGACCAAGGACATCACGGCCAAGGCTGCCAAGCTCTCCGAGGCGTCCCAGAAGCTGGGCACGGCGATGTATGCCGCAGCCTCAGCTGAGAGCGCCGCGGGAGCTGAGTCCAACGAGGGGCCTTCGAGCGCCGACCCGAAGTCCGCTGAGGATGACGTCGTTGACGCCGAGGTCGTCGACGATGCCGAGGACGGTTCCGCGGCTGGTGGTGGCAAGAAGTGAGCGACGCCAACTCGATCGACCGGGAGCGGGCGGACGCGGAGGAATCCGAGCCTACGGGCCCAAGGATCACTGACAAGCGACGCCTGGATCCGCAGACAGGGGCTGTGCGTCATCCTGGCGCCGCGACCAGGGCCCCAGTCAACGAGGTCACCGACGCCGCATCCACCGCAGCCGTTGACGTGCCAGCGGTTGTCGAGGGCGACGACGTCCACCCGGACACGACCCTGGCGGCTGACCTGACCCGTGACCTGCAGAGGTTGCAGGCTGAGTACGTCAACTACAAGAAGCGCGTCGACCGTGACCGTGTGCTGCATCGTGACATGGCGGTTAGCAGCGTCATTGAGGCGCTCCTGCCGGTGCTGGATGACATCCATCTGGCGCGTCAGCACGGTGACCTGGACGGTGGGCCGTTCGCGGCCATCGCCGACAAGCTCGACGGCACGCTGACCAAGTTCGCCGTGGAGCGTTTCGGCCAGCCGGGCGATGCGTTCGACCCGACCGTCCACGAGGCGCTCATGCATACGCAGGCCGAGCTGGCCAAGGGCACCGAGGTGACCACCGTGGTGCAGGTGCTGCAGCCCGGGTACCGGATGGGTCAGCGGGTCATTCGTGCGGCACGTGTCGCCGTGGCCGACCCGCAGCCGGACCAACGCTTTGACCAGCAGCCTGGCCAAGGGCCTGACCAGCCAAGCTAGGGATCGTGACAGCTCATCCAACCCCAAGCCGGGGATCGTGCCACGCAGGTCCCTGGCTTGGGTTCATGGGTTCGGCTGGAGCAGGACCGCAGGGTACCTAGTCTTGGATGAAGCAGACGAAAGGCGACGTTGATGGCGAGCCAGGACTGGTTCGAGAAGGACTTTTACGCGATCCTCGGCATTCCTGCGGACGCGGACGCAGCCGCGATCAAGAAGGCCTACCGCAAGCTGGCCCGCAAGCTGCACCCTGACCAGAACCCCGGCGATGACGCGGCGGAGAAGCGCTTCAAGGAGATCGGCGAGGCGTACGCCGTCCTGTCCACGCCCGAGGAGCGCCAGCAGTACGACGCCATCCGTTCGATGAGCCGTGGTGGCGCCCGGTTCACCTCGGGCGGCCCCGAGGGTGCTGGCGCCGGGTTCGAAGACGTGTTCAGCAACCTGTTCGGTGGCGGCGGTACCGGTGGTGGTGGCCGCGGCGGCAACGTTCGCTTCAGTACGGGCCGGGGTGGAGCCGGGCAGCCGAACCTTGAGGACCTGCTCGGAGGTATGTTCGGTCAGCAAGGTCAGCAAGGTCAGCAAGGTCAGCAGGGCTATGGGGGTTTTGGTGCCCCGTCCGGGCCGCGCCGAGGCGCTGACGTCCAGGCTCAGACCACGCTGTCGTTCCGCGATGCGGTCCAGGGATCGACGGTTACCCTGAGCACCGCCGACGGTTCAAGGATCACCGCACGTATCCCTGTCGGGGTCAGGGATGGTCAGAAGATCCGGTTGCGTGGCAAGGGCAACCCCGGTGACCAGGGCGCCCCGGCCGGCGACCTCATGCTGACCGTGCAGGTCGGGACGCACGCCGTATTCGGTCGTGAGGGCGACAACTTGACAGTTGATCTGCCGATCACCTTTGCCGAAGCCGTTTTGGGGGCAACGGTTTCTGTGCCGACACTGTTCGGCGACCCGGTCAAGGTCCGGATCGGCGCCGGTACCCCGAACGGCCGGGTGCTGCGCGTCAAGGGACGGGGCATCGTGGCCAAGAACCATGCCGGCGACCTGCTGGCCAAGGTGAGCGTTGCCATCCCGCAGCGGCTTTCCGACAAGGCGCGCGAGGCTGTGGAGGTGCTGCGCGCGGAGGAGACGGACGCCGATCCGCGCGCGGACCTGCTCGCCAGGGCGCGGCAGGGCTGAGCCGTGAACGCCGTGCAGGGTTCCGGCGGGTTCGCCCCCGATGACGGGACCCCGGTCTTCGTGATCTCGGTGGCAGCACAGCTGGCCGGCATGCATGCCCAGACCCTGCGGCAGTACGACCGGCTGGGTCTGGTCTCCCCGTCGCGCACTCGCGGCGGTGGACGTCGTTACTCGGCGCGGGACGTCACCCTGCTGCGGCAGGTACAGCGCCTCTCGCAGGACGAGGGTGTCAGCCTGGCCGGCATTCAGCGCATTCTGGATCTTGAGAACCAGGTGCAGGCACTGAGCTCACGGGTGAGCGAACTGTGTGTGCAGGTCGACGCCCTGAAGTCGGCGCTGGGTGCAGGCTCAAGAGTTTTCGCCGCCGGTCAGGCCGGCGACGTGGTTGCGGTGCGGGCCGGCCAGCGGCCGACCCGCAGCGTCATCCCCTCCCGGGCGCTGGTCGTTTGGCGGGCACGCGGCTGAGGGCCTCACCCGAGCGCGGCCACGAAGGCCTGGTGAGTGGCCGGACCGAAGAGGACGAAGCGCACCAGGTCCAGCTCGCCCAGGTGCGTTGACCCACGCACCGCGGCGACAGCGATACGGGCGACCTGGGTCGCCTCCCAGCCATAGACTCCCGCGCTGATCGCGGGGAACGCCACCGACCGGGCTCCCACCCTCACAGCCTCCCCGAGCGATGCCTCGAAGCAGGACGCTAGCAGGACTGGATCCGTCTGTCCCGCATGACGATTCGGCCCGACAGTGTGGATCACCCACTTCGCCGGGAGGTCTCCGGCGCCGGTGGCCACGGCCTGCCCGACGGGAAGGCCGTGGGGGTAGCTCGTGTGCCGAAGCTCGCGACACTGCGCCAGCAGGTCCGGACCGGCAGCCCGGTGGATGGCCCCGTCGACCCCTCCGCCGCCGAGCAGAAAGCGGTTGGCCGCGTTGACGATAGCATCGACGACCTCGCTGGTGATGTCGCCTTCGACGGCCTCGATCGAAGCCACATGACCGGTCATGGCCACGACCGTAGACCGTCGGCTCCCAACCTGCGAACCCCACCGACCCGCTGGCCTCACCCATGACGCTGAGCGGAATAATCTGGCTCATGGACCTGAAACTGACTACCAAGGCTGAAGAAGCCCTCTCCGCGGCCGTTCGTGATGCCGCGGCGGCGGGTCACCCCCATGTCGAGCCGGCACACCTCCTGCTCGCGCTGACCCGTCAGACCGAGACGACCACGGGCCCGCTGCTGGACGCCACTGGCTCGTCGGTGGCCGCTGCGGCCCAGGCGGCGAGTGTCATCCTCGCCCGCACGCCCAGGGTAACCGGCCCCTCGGTCAACGCCCCGGGTCTGTCCCGGCCGAGCCTTTCGGTTCTCGAACAGGCGCACCAGATCATGGAGTCGATGGGCGACGGATTCGTCTCGACCGACCACCTGCTGCTCGCGCTGGCTCGCACCGGTGAATTCGGGATCGACGGTGAGGCACTCGCCGGAGAGATTCCCGTGTTGCGTGGCGGCGCCAAGGTCACCACCGCTGATCCCGAGGCCACCTACGATGCGCTGTCGAAGTACAGCACGGATCTGACCGCGGCCGCCCGCGAGGGCAAGCTTGACCCGGTCATCGGCCGCGACGCCGAGATCCGCCGCGTCGTGCAGGTTCTGTCCCGACGTACCAAGAACAACCCTGTGCTGATCGGTGACCCTGGCGTGGGCAAGACCGCGGTGGTAGAGGGCCTGGCCCAGCGGATCGTGGACAATGACGTCCCGGAGTCCCTGAAGGGAAAGCGCCTGGTCAGCCTCGACCTGGCTGCGATGGTGGCCGGCGCGAAGTACCGAGGTGAGTTCGAGGAGCGACTCAAGGCCGTGCTGGAGGAGATCCGCTCGACCGGGGGGCAGGTCGTCACCTTCATCGACGAGCTGCACACTGTCGTCGGCGCCGGGGCCGCCGAGGGCTCGATGGATGCCGCCAACATGCTCAAGCCGCTGCTGGCGCGCGGAGAGCTGCGGATGGTCGGGGCCACGACGTTGGACGAGTACCGAAAGCACATCGAGAAGGATGCCGCCCTCGAGCGTCGCTTCCAGCAGGTCTTCGTCGGTGAGCCCAGTGTCGAGGACACCATCGCCATCCTGCGCGGGCTCAAGGAGCGCTACGAGGCCCACCACAAGGTGACCATTGCCGACAGTGCGCTGGTGGCCGCCGCGACCTTGTCCGACCGGTACATCAGTGGACGCCAGCTGCCGGACAAGGCGATCGACCTCATCGATGAGGCCGCCTCCCGTCTGCGGATGGAGATCGACTCCTCACCTGTGGAGATCGACGAGCTCCGACGCGCCGTCGACCGCCTCAAGATGGAGGAGCTTGCCCTGGTGCACGAGTCCGACGACGCGTCCAGGGAACGCCTGGAGCGACTGCGGCGCGACCTCGCCGACCGTGCCGAGCAGCTCGCCGCACTGACCGCACGCTGGGAGCAGGAGAAGGCCGGGCTCAACCGGGTCGGGGATCTCAAGGCCGAGATCGACGAGCTGCGCGGGCAGGCCGAGCGGATGCAGCGCGATGGCGACCTGGCGGGTGCGTCCCGGCTGCTGTACGGCCAGATCCCCTCTCTCGAAAAGGACCTGGCGCAGGCACAGGCGGTCGAGGCAACCTCATCAACGGCCGGTGGGGACGCTCCGATGGTCAAGGAGGAGGTCGGTCCTGATGACATCGCAGACGTCATCAGCGCCTGGACCGGCATCCCGGCGGGTCGGCTCCTGGAGGGCGAGACCGACAAGCTGCTGCGGATGGAGGACTTCATCGGTCAGCGCCTGATCGGTCAGGCCAGCGCAGTGCGGGCCGTTTCGGACGCCGTCCGGCGGACCCGAGCCGGCATCGCCGACCCCGACCGCCCCACCGGATCGTTTCTGTTCCTGGGTCCCACCGGCGTCGGCAAGACCGAGCTGGCCAAGTCGCTGGCCGACTTCCTGTTCGACGATGAGCGGGCGATGGTACGCATCGACATGTCCGAGTACTCCGAGCGGCACGCCGTCGCGCGCCTCATCGGTGCCCCCCCGGGGTATGTCGGGTACGAGGAGGGCGGTCAGCTCACCGAGGCGGTGCGCCGGCGTCCGTACTCCGTGGTGCTCCTGGACGAGGTGGAGAAGGCTCACGAGCAGACCTTTGACGTCCTGCTCCAGCTCCTTGACGACGGGCGTCTGACCGACGGTCAGGGCCGCACGGTCGACTTCCGCAACGTCATCCTGGTGATGACCTCCAACCTGGGCTCGGACTTCCTGATCGATCCGATGATGAGTGAGAACGCGAAACATGATGCCGTCATGGCCATGGTGCATGCGACGTTCAAGCCGGAGTTCCTCAACCGCCTGGACGATGTCGTCATCTTCGACCCGCTGTCCACCGAGGAGCTGGCCCGCATCGTCGAGCTGCAGGTCGACATGCTGACCAAGAGGCTGCAGGACCGCCGAATTCGCCTGCAGGTGACTGAGGCGGCGCGCGAGTGGCTGGCGATCACCGGCTACGACCCGGCCTACGGAGCACGGCCCCTGCGGCGTCTGGTGCAGCGCGAGATCGGTGACCGTCTGGCGCGTTCGTTGCTGGCGGGTCAGGTTCGCGACGGCGCTACCGTGGTCGTCGACAGGGACCCGGAAGGCGACTCTCTGGTCCTTCGCTGAGGCGGCGTAGTGGCCCTCAGTGACTCCAGGTCTGGTGGAAGTGGTGGACTGGTCCGTGGCCGTGGCCGATCTGAAGCACGTCCGCTGCGGCCAGCGCCGCGGACAGGTAGCTCTTGGCGTCCAGTGCTGCTTCGAGCCAGGAGTCTCGTTGGGGGCGCAGGGCCGCCAGGGCCGAGGACAGGGTGCAGCCGGTGCCATGGGTGTTGAGGGTGTCGACTCGTGGCGCGCGCAGCAACGCCTCACCGTCCACGTCGAGCAACAGGTCCACGGCCTCGGGGCCGGCGTGCAGGTGGCCGCCCTTGATCAGCACTCGGGGGGCGCCGAGCTCCTGCAGGGCCATCGCGTGAAGGCGCATGTCGGCTATCGTGCGGGCGGGTCGGGTGCCCAGCAGGGCCGCCGCCTCGGCGAGGTTGGGGGTGATGAGCGAGGCGAGCGGCAACAGGTCACGCACGGCCCTGACCGCGTCGTCCTCGAGCAGCAGGTCACCGCTGGTGGCGACCATCACCGGGTCCAGGACGACATGCTCATGGGGGTGGGCCCGCAGAAAGTCCCCGACGACGCCGACGATGCCGGCGTTGGCAAGCATGCCGATCTTGATGGCGTCCAGGGCCACGTCGGCGACCAGGGTCTCGAGCTGGGCCAGGACGAACGCGGCGGGAACGACATGGACTCCGGTCACGCCCGTGGTGTTCTGGGCGGTCAGGGCGGTGATCACGGACGTGCCGTAGACACCCAGGGCCGAGAACGTCTTCAGGTCGGCCTGGATGCCGGCACCACCGGACGGGTCGCTGCCGGCGATGGTCAGTGCCACCGGTGGGCGGCTCATGGCGGTGCCCCCTGCCAGGCGGCGCGCAGCGCGCGGGTGGCCACCGCCACGTCGGGGCGCCCGCAGATGGCGCTGACCACGGCCGCACCGGCGGCCCCCGCCCGGCGGACCTGCGCCACCCGAGCCAGGGTGAGCCCGCCGATGGCCACGCAGGGCCACGGGCTGGCCGCGGCGATCTGGCGTAGTCGTTCCAGACCCCCCGGCGCGGCCGCGTCGAGCTTGGTCGCGCTGGCCCACACCGGTCCCACACCCAGGTAGTCCAACATCGCCTCACCATGTTCGCGGGCGGCCGCGACGTGTTCGACGCTCTGGACCGACAACCCCAGGTACGCCCCGGGGCCCAGCAGCGCCCGGGCCGGGCCGATCCCCAGGTCGGCCTGCCCGACGTGGCCACCGTGGGCGCCCATGGCCTGGACAAGGTGGACGCGGTCGTTGACGATCAAGGGCACACCGGTGCCCTCCAGCACCGCCAGGATCTGCCGGCCGAGACTGACCAGCTCGTCGTCGCTGGCCTGGGCGTCGCGCAGCTGCACCACCGTGACTCCGGCGCGAACAGCCGCAAAGACCGTTGCGGGCACACCGAACTGCCCGCACAGGAGCGAGTCGGTCACCAAATAGAGCGAGAGATCCATGGGCTTTGGGGGCATCCTCAGCTGATCCTGACCCGTTCGGCCAGGTCGGCGCCCTCGATCAGGGCGAGCTCGTCCAACAGGGCCACCGCAAAGCTGCCCGGCCCGCGACTGCGCAAAGCAGCCGCCTCGGCGGCCACCGTCAGCGTCGCGGTCGCCGCGACCGCCGCGACCACCGCATCGGGCACCACAGCGGCGAAAGCGGCCATCAGGGCCCCCAGCGCACAACCGCCACCGGTGACGCGGGTCAGCCAGGGATGGCCGTTGGAAACCTTGACCATCCGTGTGCCGTCGGTGATGTGGTCTGTCGCACCGCTCACCGCGATGACACACCGCTGCCGCTCGGCCAGGACCATCGCCACCTGCGCGGCAGCCTCGGGGGAGTCCACCGACTCGACCCCCCGCCCGCCGGTGCCACCGGCCAGCGCCAGGACCTCCGAGGCGTTGCCGCGAATGATGGCCGGTCGTGCCACACCGAGCAGCTCCTGCGCCAGGGCGGTGCGCCAACCCAGGGCACCCGCCGCGACCGGGTCGAGCACCCACGGGGTTCCCCCAAGCCCGGCACCAGCCACGGCAAGGCGCATCGCGGCGGCCGTGTCCTCAAACGGCGTGCCGAGGTTGACCAGCACCCCCGAGGCGATCGCAGCGAACTCACCAGCCTCAAGGGGGTTGTCGACCATCGCAGGAGCAGCCCCAACAGCAAGCAGGACGTTGGCGGTCCACCCCGCCACGACAACATTGGTCAGACACTGGACCAAAGGAGGCCGCTCACGCAATGCACTCAGGGCATCGGCGAGGTCCCGCGAGGTCACCGTAGAAGTCGAAATCATGATGCTGACGTCCCTTCGCTAGTACGAGCTAGATCAGGTTCGACGGGTGTTCTCTCAGCAGCTGCCGGGTTCATGCGCAGTCGCACCCCGCGTCATGACCGACTGTAGCCGACCGGCGGACAGGGCCCGGACGCGGTCGCGGACCTGTCCGAACCGGTATTCGTCATGCGCAGGTGCCCATGCCCGACCGCCTGCCCACCAGTCACGGCTTCATGGTCAGACAGCCCGGGCAGGGCTACCGCACGCTCCCCGGCTCGTAGGCCGGCAGGGTGGCGCTCCTGGACACCGTCGTGGAGCGAGCGCGGCCGGCTCAGCGCATTGCCCCTCCTGCTCGCCCGGCCGCGAGGGTTTAGTCCGCGATGTCGCTCAGGTGCTTCTCGGTCTTGCCGCCGCGGGCGACGTCGATGACGGGCGTGCCCTCGAAGGGACGCTCAGGAGGTTCGGTCCGCTTGCCCGGGGTGTAGACGGCGGTAAACTCCAGCGGTCTGGCGGTCACGGGCCCGCTGGGTGGCCAGGGCGGGTTACGGCACGCGACGAGGCGTTCCCCCCGGGGTGATGGGGGTGGCTGCTCTCGGCAAGGTTGACCTGGTCGAACGGGGACCTCTGCAGGGGCCCGTCATCGGCAGGGCGGACGCCGATGTTCAAGGAACCTGTTTTGAGGGTCAGCCGAGCAGGACCTCGGTGCTGACCCAGCGTTCATCCCCGACGGTGACCCGGTGGACGGGGCCCGTGATCGTCACGCGGCTTTCGGTCTCGCGTGCCTCGCACGAGGGACCGACCCATAGTTCGACCTCGCCCGGCTCGACGACGCGCACCAAGTCCCGGTCGGAGAATGCGAGCCGCGTCGTGGGCACCGAGAACCGAACCATCGCCGACTCCCCTGCTCCCAGCGCCAGACGCCGGTAGCCGAGCAGCTGCGCCGTCGGGCGCGTGATGGACGCGACCACGTCGTGTCCGTACAGCTGGACGACGTCCGACCCGGCGCGCGGGCCCGTGTTCGTCACGCGCACGGTCGCCGTAAACGCCCCGCTCGTCTCGACATCGCCATCGACCCCCAGGCCGGTGTGCTCGAACGTCGTGTAGGACAAGCCGTACCCGAACGGCAGGGGGGGCAGTGTCGCCAGGTTGCTCACCGTGCTCGGACCGCCCAGCGGTGGGTGCAGGTAGGAGTAGGGCTGCGCTCCGGCCGAGCGCGGCAGGGTCACCGGTAGGCGCCCGGACGGGTTGACCCGCCCGGAGATCACCCCAGCGATCGCGCGGGCACCCTCCTCACCCGGGAAGAACGCCTGGACCACGGCGGCGCACCGCTGCAGCGCCCAGTCAACGGCGTAGGGCCGGCCGGTGAGCAGCACCAGCACCACGGGCGTGCCGGTCTCCAGCACCGCCTCGACCAGCTCGCGCTGCACGCCCGGCAGCTCGAGGTCGTCGCGGTCGCACCCCTCCCCCACGGTCCCCCGGCCGAACAGCCCAGCCTGGTCCCCGACGACGACGACCGCCAAGTCCGCATCCTGTGCGGACCGGGCGGCGTCCGCGAAACCCGACCGGTCGCCGTCGTCCACCGCGCAGCCGCGGGCGAATGTCACCACGGCCTCGGCCAGCTCGGCCCGAAGCGCCTCAAGGACCGTCGGTGCCGCGAAGCCAAGCGGCACCTCCGGGTGGTGATCGAGCACGTGGTTGGCAAACGAGTAGCACCCGAACAAGGCCCGCGCACGATCCCCGTTAGGGCCGACCACGGCGACGCGGCGCCGTCCGGCCAGCGGCAACACACCGTCGTTCGCCAGCAGCACGACCGACTCCTCAGCGAGCCGCGCCGCAATCCGCCGGTGGCCGGGAGGGTCGAGGTCGATCTGCACGGGCGGCTCGGCCTCGAACGTCTCGTCGAGCAGTCCCAGCTCGGCCTTCTGCCGGAGCACGCGCAGCACGGCCCGGTCCACGAGCCCCTCATCGATCAGCCCCGTGCGCACGCGCTCGAGCAGTGGGCCGACGTAGGCCTCACCCGTCGGCAGCTCGACGTCAACGCCGGCCGCGAGGGCCTGGCCCGCCGCGTCGCCGAGGTCGGCCGCTACCCCGTGCAGCGTGTGCAGGAAGGCAACCCCGAAGTAGTCAGCCACCACGGTCCCGGCGAAACCCCAGCGCTCGCGCAGCAGGTCGCTCAGCAGCGCCGAGTTGGCCGCGACCGGCAACCCGTCGATCTCGGCGTAGGAATGCATGACCGACCGGACGCCGCCGTCGAGCACCGCCATCTCGAAGGGCACGAGCAGGACGTCCGCGACCTCGCGCGGGCCGGCGTGCACGGGAGCCAGGTTGCGCCCGGCCCGCGAGGCCGAGTAACCGACGAAGTGCTTCAGCGTCGCGTGCACCGCGGCGCTCTGTAGCCCGCGCACATAAGACGTGCCCACGGTGCCCACGAGGTACGGGTCCTCCCCGATGCACTCCTCGACGCGCCCCCACCGCGCGTCCCGGATCACGTCGAGCACGGGCGCGAGCCCCTGGTGGATCCCGAGCGAGTGCATCGACTCCCCGATCGCTGCACCCATATCCTCCACCAGCTCGGGATCGAACGCCGCACCCCACGCGAGTGGGGCCGGGAAGGTCGCCGCCCGCCAAGCCGCCAGACCGGTGAGGCACTCCTCGTGCACGATCGCACCGATGCCCAACCGGGTGCTGGCGACGAGGCGACGCTGGGCGTCCCGCAGCCAGCGCGCGCGCGCGACAGGCTCGACCGGGTACGTGCCGAACACGCGCGTGAAGTGACCCAGACCGTGCCGCGTGAAGTCCTCGAGGCTGGTCGAGGGCGCCATTGCGTCCTGCATCGGTGCGACGGCCGCACCGCCCTCGTCCACCCAGAAGCCGACCAGCTGGGCGACCTTCTCCTCAAGGCTCATCTGCACGAGGAGCTCAAGGCCCCGGGTGGTGTACGAGTCAAGGCTCGCAGTCGTGGCGGCGTCGGCCACGAGTGGGCAGGTCATCGGTGCTCCTTCTCTGTCGAAGATCGGTGCGGGTGCGCTGGGCGCGAGCCGGCGGCTCACCTGCCGAAGCCGGCGGTGAGGCCGGCGAGTAGCTGGCGCCGGCCGACGAGGTAGAGGATCAGGAGCGGAAGCAACGAGAGGGTCACGGCCGCGCAGATCGCCGGCACGTTCACGCCGAACTGGCTCTGAAACGTCCAGAGGCCGAGCGTCAGCACGCGCCGGGAGCTGGACTGCGTGAGCACGAGGGGGAACAGGAAGCCGTTCCACGCGCCCATCGCCGTGAAGATGCCGACGGTCGTGATACCGCCCCGCGAGAGCGGCACCGCGAGCGTGAGGAACGTGCGAAACGGGCTGGCCCCGTCAATGCTCATAGCCTCGTAGAGCTCATTGGGGACGTCCCGAAGGCTGGAGGTGAGCACGAGCACCGCGAGCGGAATGGCGAACGCGGCCGTCGGCAGGATGATCGCGATCAGGGTGTCGTATAGGTGGAGCTTGGTGATCATCAGGTAGACAGGGATAATCGTGGCCTGCGCCGGGATAGCCAGACCCGCCAGCACGAGCGAGAAGCTGCGCCGCACGAACTTGCTCTGCGAGCGCACCATCGCGTACGCCGCGGGCAGGGCAAGGACCAGCACAATGGCGACGCAGCCCACCGTCACGAGCAGGGTGTTCCAGAAGTACACCCCGAAGTTCGAGTCCGCCACGAGCCTGTAGTTCGCGAACGAGAGGTTCTTCGGGATGGACAGCGGCCCGGCCAGCAGGTACTGGCTCGACGTCCGCAGCGACGTCGTGACCAGGAAATAGAGCGGCACGGAGACGATGACAAACCACACCGTCGCGCTGAGCCCGCCCACCAGGTTGAAACGCCCTCTGGCCAGTCGGCCCGGCCTGCCGCGCCGCGCGGAACCCGGGCCGTGGCCGGACGCCGGGGGCCGGGTGATCGTGGTGCTCACAGTCCCTCCTTCTGGCTTTCCATCCGGTTGAAGCCCGTCACCCGTGTCACGACCAGCGAGAGGGCGGTGCCGACCACGAGGAGCAACACGGCCAGAACGCTCGCATAACCCATGTCGAAGGCCCGGAAGCCCTCCAGGTACATGTGCAGCGGCAGAATGCGGGTGGCGGTGCCCGGCCCCCCGCCCGTGAGGATCAGCACGATATCAAAGTAGGTGAGCGAGCCGACGAGCATCAGCACCGAGGACGTGATGATGGTGTGCCGCAGCTGCGGGAGCGTGATCGAGGTGAACTGCCGCAGCCTCCCGGCTCCGTCGATGCGGGCGGCCTCGTACAGCTGGACCGGGATCTGTCGCGTCGCGCCTTGGTACAGCAGCACGTGGAACGGGACGAACTGCCAGGCGACGACAGTGACGATGACCCAGAACGCGAGCTGAGGGTCGCCGATGAAGTTCCCGTCCTTAACACCGACCAGCGGCCCGAGAACGCTGGCGAGCCCGAAGTTCGGGTCCAGCAGGCCGGCCCACAGGATCGCAATGGCCGCGGAGGACATCAGCAGTGGGACGAAGAAGACCGCGGCGAGCAAGGCCCGGGCCCGCCCGTGGCCCGCGAGGTAGACCCCGAGCGGCAAGCAGATCGCGGTCTGGAGCAGCCACGAGACGACGGTGAGGAGCACCGACAGCCTCACCGACTGGCTCAGCTGTGGATCGGTGGTGAGCTTGGCCCAGTTAGCCGTGCCAGACCACACGGGAGCCCCTATGCCGCTCCACTTTGTGAAGGACAGGTACACCACGACTGCCATCGGGAACAGCGCGAACAGTGCGAAGAAGGAGATGGCAGGCACGGCCCAGAGCGAGCTGGGCCGTCCGCCGGCGTGGGGCCTCGGCCCCATCAAGACCCCATCGCCGCGACGAACTGCCGCGGCGTCATCTCCTTGAGGAAGATCTTCTGCAGGTTGGTCAGCAGCTTCTCGGAGGTGGCGGCGGTGAGCGCCTGGTCCCACGACTGCGTGAACGACGGCGCCGTGCCCACGAGGGCGTACGTGAAGGCGTTGAAGCCCGCGAAGGTGCCTGTCTTGACCTTCTTCTCAAGGCCCGTGATCGCGGGCACCTGACCGATGCCCATGAGGCCCTGGGCGTAGGTGTCGGACGTCAGGGTGTCGACCAGGTATTTCATCGCGGCCGCCTTGTTCGGCGACTTCTGGGTGACCGAGTAGTAGTTCGAGGGGTTACCGACCAGGCTGGCCGGGTCGCCCGTGCCGCCCGCAACGGTCGGGAACTTTCCCCACTCGAGGGCGGCCGACTTCGCGAAGGCCGGGAACGACCCGTTCAGTGAGGAAACCTCCCACGAACCCATGAGCTCGTACCCGGCTTTGTCGCCCGCAATCAGCGCCTGGGTGCCCTGGTTGTCGTAGCCGACGGCGGAGTAGTTCGAGCCAAAGGCGCCGGCGCTGACCAGGTCCTGAACCTTCGTGAGCGCCCCGACCACCGCCGGGTCGGACCAGGCGCCGGCCTTGCCCGCGACGATCGCTTGGAACTTCTCCGGGCCACCGATCCGGTCAACCAGGTACTCCATCCACATCAGCTCGGTCCACGACTGCGACCCCGCCAGCGCGATCGGAGTCACGCCCGCAGCCTTGAGCTTGCCGACATCGGCGAGCAGGCCGTCCCAGGTGATGGCCATCGTGTCGATCCCGGCCTTCTTGAGGACGTCGGCGTTGGCGAACATCATCACCGGCTGCACACCCTGCATGGGAAGCCCGTAGACCTTGCCGTGGATCTTGCCGACGTCAAGCACCGAGGGGATGAACTTGGCCCTGAAGCCGGGGTTGGCGTTCAGGGTGGCGGTGAGGTCGGCAACCTGGCCCGCGTCGACGTACTGCGCGAGATTGCCCCCGCCCCAGTTGTAGAAGATGTCGGGCTGGTTCGGGGAGCCGATCGCCGTCTGGAGCTTCTGCTTGTAGGGGTCGTTCCCGTAGTTGGAGAGCGTGAACTTCGCTGTTGCCCCCTTGTTGAACGCATCGATGCTGGTCTGCTGCACGGGGTTGAGGCTGGCGTCCGTGAGTACCCAGACCGAGCCGGCCCCCGAGGCTGCCTTCGAGTTCGTTGCGGAGGGACCCGACGACCCGCAGGCAGCGAGCGTGAGACCCACTACCGTGACCGCAGCGACGCTGGCGACCCGGCGACCAATGGTGCCTGTCATGCGATCTCCTCTTTGAGATTGCCCGTCTCAGCATCAGACCGGACGAAACTTTCTAACACTTAGGTGTCTTTCACAGTAAGATTCCCCCATGTCCACGTCAATACGAAGGCGACTCCGATAGGAACGTGTGCGAAACTATCGCGACGAGCGTCATCCCCTGAGGAAAGGTTACGGACCATGGTTCCAAGACCACCGCGAGTGACCATCGCCGACATCGCCCTTACCGCGCGGGTGTCGGTGCCAACGGTCTCCAAGGTGCTCAACGGTCGCCAGGGCGTCGGCCCGCAGACGCGTGAGCGCGTCCTGGCCCTCCTGGATGAGCACGGGTACCGGCGGCGCGGTACCGACCGGCGCCAGCCCGTCGGACTGGTCGACTTCGTGATCCGCGACCTGGACACCCTCTGGGCCCACGCACTGGTGCGGGGCGCGGAGGATGAGGCCGCCCGCGCGGGGGTGGGCCTGGTCCTCACTGCGACGCACGGCCGTCGATTCGGCAACAAGTACTGGATCCAGCAGCTCTCCACCCGCCGCACCGACGGAGTCGTCCTCGTGGTCTCGGAGCTGCAGCCCGGGGCCGGAGACAAGCTGCACCGGCTCAACACACCATTCGTCCTGGTCGACCCGGTGGGCGGCGCGGACCCGACGATGCCCACTGTCGCGGCGTCCAACTGGTCCGGCGGGCTGTCGGCGACCGAACATCTGCTCGCCCTGGGCCACCGCCGAATCGGCATCGTGACCGGACCCGCCACGCTGATGTGCTCCCGAGACCGGCTCGACGGCTACCGTGCCGCGCTCGGGCGCGCCGATCTGAGCGCGACCGAGGATCTGGTGCGGTACGGCGACTTCCAGGTGACCGGCGGCCGAAGGGGGGCGGCCGAGCTACTGGGCCTCGCCGACCCGCCGACGGCCATCTTCGCCGGATCCGACCAGCAGGCGTACGGCGTGTACCAGGAGGCGCGGGCACGTGGGCTGCGCATCCCCGAGGATCTCTCCGTGGTCGGCTTCGACGACGTGGAGCTGTGCCAGTGGATCTCACCGCCGCTCACCACCGTGCGCCAGCCGCTGGCAGAGATGGCCCGCGAAGCGACGCGCATGGTCCTGAACCTAGCGCGGCAGGACGCCGTTTCAGTGCCGCGGATCGAACTCGCAACGTCGTTGATCGAGCGGGAATCCACTGCACCCCCAAACCGGTGACCTGTTCACGACGAGCAGAGGCCAGGGTCGGGCAAGCGAGTCCCGAGGGCATTGCGGCTGCCTGGTCGGTGGGACTTCCGCTCGCCGCGCAGGGTTAGGGTCGGGATATGTCGACCGCCGCCGAACCCACGCAGCGGCCGGTCGCCTCCCTTGGCACGACCGACCAACTGCGGCGCAACAACCTGTCCAACATCCTCGCCCTCGTTCACAAGAGTGGACCGCTTTCGCGTGCGGAACTGACCCGCATGACCGGACTGAACCGTTCGACGGTCGGCGCGGTGGTCGCCGACCTGGCCGACCTGGCTCTGGTTGACGAGAGGATGCCCGAAAGAGGCGCGAAGGTTGGTCGACCCAGCCCGGTAGTGCACATCGACCATCGCAGCGTCGCCATCGCCGTGAACCCGGAAGTTGACGCTGTGCACGTTGGACTGGTCAGCCTCGGCGGCCGAGTCATCAAGCACGTACGCGTTGAGACGACCGAAACTCCGAGTGCGGAACAGGTAGTGAAGCTCGCGACAGCCGTGATTGCCGACTTGCTCTCGGGACAGGATCCAACCCTGCGGGTAGTCGGCGTCGGCGTCGCTGTTCCCGGCCAGGTGCGGCTCTCGGACGGCCAGTTGCGCGAGGCCACGCACATGGGGTGGTTCGAGCAGCCGCTCGCGGCGATGTTCGAACATTCGACCGGACATCCAGCCTGGGCGGCCAATGCCGCAGTGCTCGCCATGCGCGCGGAAAGCACCTTTGGTGCAGGCCGTGATGTCGACGACCTTGTCTACATCATCGGCGGGGCCAGCGGCATCGGCGGTGGTGTGGTGACTGGCGGTCGACTGCTGACCGGAACCGCCGGCTACGCGGGAGAGTTCGGCCACACCTTCGTGCGGACCGGCGGCGCCGCCTGCCAATGTGGCGGGCACGGATGCCTCGAGGCCGAGGTCACCCAGCAGCGGCTGCTGGATTCCGTTGGCCTGCATGCCGCCGAGGCGGACAAGCTCACTGCCGCGCTCGCCGACAGCACGAACCCCGAGGTGTCGGCACTGGTTGAACAGTGCCTCGGTCTGCTCGGCATCGTCGTGCGCAACGCGGTCAACCTCTTCAACCCCAGCGTCGTGGTGCTCTCCGGGTTTCTCGCTGCCCTGCACAGTGCGGCACGCGACGACGGCGCGCTCGTCGGCGAAGCGATCCGGTCTGCGCGTGAGACCGTGCGGATCCAGGATGCCGCACTCGGTGCGGATCAGCTCATGGTCGGCGCCGCGGAGATCGTCTTTGCCGAACTCATCGCCGACCCCGCCGCCTTTCTCGCTCCTTAGCCCCGGTATCCGCAGACGCGTGTGGCGCTCGGCGAAGGTGAGTGTTGTCGACAAGAACATCCACACGCGGTGCGCCGAGCGCGCAGCGCGGATCGGTGAGGACAAACTGGGCCTCGTCACGCGATCCCAGTGAAGGCCAGACGAAAAGCGCTACTAGCGTCCGTAGAGCCCCATGGTGGGACACCTCCACAACCTGGGCGCCCAGCGGACGGGCGTCCAGGTTAAGCGCCGTGGGCTGGTCGTACTGGGACCGGGCATGCTCAGGCTGTCCGCCGAGTGAACCACCCGCGCGCATCCGTGCTTCGTCCCGGTTGAGCACATGGCGTTCTCAGGCGAGACGTTGCGGCCGGTCCTCTGCTCGCGCCGGCGCTGGCCCGCGCACTGGCCCGCGGGCACACGACGGGCTAGCTGCGAGCCCGAACTACACCAAGAGCCTGCGCTAGCGCGACAAGGATCGCGACGGCGAAGGCAGTGAGCACCCGGTAGGCGCGACCGTCGCGTGGGCAGACCTGGACCGAATCGTCGAACGGGTTCGCGCCCACCATGACGCGGTGCCGACTCCTTTCAGTGTGCAGGTGAACTTCGACCAAACGGTGCACCCCCCCGTGAGCTCCACCGCAGCCTGGTGACGGCCTTCACGAGGGAGATCGGGCATCGCCTCGCCGAACCGGGCAAGGACGCGACCTGCCCGAACCCGTACTGGCGCGTCGCCGAACGCGTCGGCGGCCGATGCCGCACCGACAGCTCACGCGAAAGTCGGTGTCCCTGACGAGCGGCTCGTCGGGGACGTCGCCGGCAACCTCGACCTTGACGCCGCCGTGGACTGCTACGGCGCGTTCGTCACCGGCACCCCCGGGAAGGGTTCCCGTCACAGGTTGGCAACCTGGTGCAGCTACCGAATGGGGCTGCCCGCTGCCGGGTCTGTTCGGAAACGAGGACACCCACCCTTCCCCCGAGCAGGTCGACGAGCTGGAGCAGGTCCTCACCGATATCGGCCAACCTTAGGAGTTCCACCGGTTCGACAACGCCGGCCATGGCTTCTTCGCCGTCGATCGCGCCATGTGTCGGGGTCGAGGCAGCCAACAACGGCTGGGAACGCATCAGCGCCCGTGTGGCACCCACCTGAGCACGCCAGTGCAGGGCTGA
>Ga0066789_10000168_pt1 | contig 22435 bp, 21 predicted proteins | sample OrgsoiDNA2013049_FD_70960 | JGI IMG/M metagenome (GOLD analysis project Ga0066789, IMG submission 70960) | Permafrost soil microbial communities from the Arctic, to analyse light accelerated degradation of dissolved organic matter (DOM) -... | ecosystem: Environmental > Terrestrial > Soil >...
ATGAATCAAAGAAAGCAACCGACGTCAATTCCGCTTCCGTCCGACCTTGCAGTTTTCCGCATACAGGCCGATTCTACCCACAGGCCAACCAGGCTGAATTTTGCGCCGGAAAGTAGCTAGGGACACCGAGCAAACAAGACCGTTCCGCACCCGTCCTCATCCCGACGGGTGCGGCCAAGGCATCGATCGAACACCGAAATTTTCGGGGTTTCGCGGCTGCGGGTTTGGGATCAAGCGTCGCTTTGCGGACTCCTTGTATCTTGGAGACTTCAAGGAGGCGAAAACCACGCTGAGGCATCCTTGGACTGCATCGCTCAGGCCCTCGATCGCTTCGAGAAATTATGCGCATCTCCCGCGACTTTCAAAGCCTTCCTTCCGGAACAGGCCAAAGCATTCAAGGCGCATCACGTTCAGGCGAGCGGCTGACACAGGCCAACCGTTAAACCACCTCCACGCTGCGTCATCTTCGGGCGTTCTTTCATAGACTCGCTGGACAACCGGCTACGAGGATGGCGGATAGGGCCTTTCGGAGTGGGTGCTTGTGATGCCGGTATGGCGCGCACTCATCGACCCAGTGATATCCTTTCGCCCACAAGGCGCCGCGCTCGGCCGCGTTTGTGATTATGATTAGGCAAGTCCAAATATCCAGAGACTTCCACCGCACGGATCCATTAAGGAGTGGGTACGCAGCGGCCGTAAGGAGCATAGTAGTAGTAGTAGTAGTAGTAGTAGTAGTAGTAGTAGTAGTAGTAGCCGTATGGGCACACTACGCGCGGCGCGACAATAACGGGCGGCGCCACGACCACGGGCGCTACATAGCCATAGGGAACGCCGTTGGGCACACAGGCGCCGTAGGGTCGCGGTGAAAGCCGAGCCCACAGAAGTCCCTCACCGGCGTGACTTCAGGCGCACCCACTTGGGCCGGCGATGCCGAGGCCGGAAGAGCCTGGGCGTCGAACGAAAATATCGAGGCCAACAGGCTGCAAGCAAAAATCGAAGCTATCTTTGACATGGATATTTCCTTCTCATGACACACACGACTTCGGCTGAAGTCGCAGCCATGGCCGCGCGCTAACGCGGCCATCACCATCAGAGCCTAGTCGCCCTGCGCCTTCGAGGCTGCGATAGCCTGTTCTATCTTGGCCTTCAAATCCCCCACGTTGAAGCCGGCTCCGGCCTGCATTGGTGGAAACTCAATGAAGCTCGGAACATTTTGGGCAATTATCTGACCGGGAATCTGGAACCGCCACATCTCGTGTTTGAACGAATCCCAATAGCCAATCGATCCGCGCTTGAAGCCCGCTTCCGGCCAGCCCATTCGTTCGAATGGGTCTTGCCGCAAGTTGATCAGCTTGGGCATATTGGGATAATCGACCGGCCCGATCCAGCCCTGCGGCTGATCGATAAATTGATATTTCCAATCGTCAACACGCACCGCACCGAGCTTGGTCTGGGCAAAATACCAGACCTCATGGCGGTTCGATGGCCCGGTACCGGTAAGCATCGGTGTTTGGTCATAGCCATCGAGATGGACTTTGAAGGTTTTGCCGTCCAGCGTCGTGCCCTTGAGCAACTCCTGTGTGATGTTGGGACTACCCGCCGCGGCGAGCAACGTCGGAAACCAGTCGAGACCCGACATGATACCATTCCCGACTGAACCAGGTTTGACACGTCCCGGCCAGCGTATCAGCGCCGGTACGCGGAAAGAACCTTCGGTGACTTCACCCTTGGCACCCAAGAAGGGCGTCGTACCGCCGTCGGGCCAGGTGTAAGTCTCGGCGCCATTGTCGGTGGTGAAGATGACGATGGTGTTATCATCTAATCCTTGGTCCTTGATCCACTTCAGCACGACGCCGATGTTGTCGTCCATCTGCTTGAGTGCGGCTTCTTCCAGTCCGAAGCCGGTTTGCGGATTGCGCATCGCATCGTATTTGGGTGACAGATGTGTCAGCACATGTGCACGCGTCGGGTTCATCCAGACAAAGAATGGCTTGTTGGCTTTCTTGGCCTTGTCCATGAATGCGACGGTGTTCTCGGTGATCACCTCGTCGAAGGTCCCCATATTATACTTGATCCCCGCAACCGGTTCGGGAGGCAGCGGCCCTTCGTCGACAATTCTCTGCTTGCCTATTTTACCCCAGCGGGGCTGCTCTGTCGGATCATCGACGTCGGTCGCAAAGCTGTGAATTAGATCACGTGGACCGACGGTCGCTTTCCAATCGGGCGGATAGGTTCCATAGAACGGGTCCTCCATTGCGTTCAGATGATAGAGGTAACCAAAAAACTCGTCGAAGCCGTGCGCGGTCGGCAACATGCTATTGCGATCACCCAGGTGGTTCTTGCCGAACTGGCCCGTCGCATAACCTTGCGATCTAAGCGCATTCGCAATCGTCGGAGCCGCATCCGGCATTCCGAGGGCCGATCCCGCCTGACCAACGGTGGTCATGCCCGTGCGTATCGGCAGTTCGCCGGTAATGAAGTTGGCGCGACCGGCGGTGCAGCTTGCCTCGGCATAATAGTCAGTCAGCCGCATGCCTTGGGCGGCAAGTGTATCGAGATTAGGGGTGGCGCTGAGCATCATCCCACCGTTGTATGCGCCTAAATTGAACCAGCCGATGTCATCGCCCATGACGACTACGATGTTGGGCTTGGAAGGCAATTGCGCCTTTGCGGGCTCACCCGCGACCAACACTGCGGCAAGCCCGAGCATACTGAGCCCCAAATTTCGACAGGTCTTCATTGGATAAATCCTCCGATCGAAATCGCTCAGCAAAAAGCGGGCCAGAGCCAACACACTCCTCGTTGAAAGAAAATGGCAAATAGATCCATGGCGATGGCAAACCTGAACAGAACAACGAAGCGTTCGGCGCAACTCGGGCCTCCGAAAATTCGGAGGCTCTCCGAAAATTCGTAGAATTCACGAGGGCGGGATGGGTTGCCGTTCATACTCGAATCTTCTTATCCATCTGATCCAGTCGGGTATTTCCTCTCCGACGCGAGGCGCGACACCACTGGCACATCTCTTGCGACTCCCATGCGGATGCCAATAGCGAGGAAGTAGCAATGGATCGGCATAAAACGTTTTTCGGAGTAAGCCGTCGAGCGATACTGTCCGCTTTTGCCGCGCTTCCAGCCTTGCCGATGCTTTTTCCCGTCTCCGCGTCCGCGGATATCACAGGTGACCCGCTGGCATCTTGGAACGACACCACTGCTAAGAAGGCCATTGTAGCCTTTGTCGAGCGTGTAACTAAACAAGGCTCCACTGATTTAGTGCCAGAAGATGAGCGCATCGCCACGTTCGACAACGATGGAACTCTATGGGCTGAACAGCCGATCTATTTTCAACTTGCCTTCGCACTCGACCGCGTGAAGGCGCTCGCCCCCCTGCATCCGGAGTGGAAAGACAAGGAGCCCTTTGCCTCGCTGCTCAAGGGTGACCTCAAGGGCGCGCTCGCCGGCGGCGAAGGCGCTATTTTCCAGATCGTCACGGTCACACACTCCGGCATGACGACGGTGGAGTTCGAAAAGATTGTGCACGACTGGATCACCACTGCCAAACACCCGCAAACCGGCAAGCTTTATACCGAGATGGTGTACCAGCCGATGCTTGAGCTACTCGCCTACTTGCGGGGCAACGGTTTCAAGACCTTCATTGTCTCAGGCGGCGGGATCGATTTCATGCGCGTCTTCGCGGAGCGGGTCTATGGCATCCTACCCGAGCTGATCGTCGGCAGCAGCGGCAAGCTGGATTTCGAGCTGCGCGATGGCAAGCCTATCCTCATGAAGCTGCCCGAGCTCAACTTCAATGACGATAAGACTGGCAAGCCCATCCAAATTCAGATGCACATCGGCCGCCGCCCGATTGCGGCTTTCGGCAACTCCGACGGCGACCTGCAAATGCTCGAATGGGCAAGGGGAGGAAGCGGCGCCCGCTTCGCCCTTATCGTGCACCACACGGACGCCGAACGGGAATGGGCTTACGACCGCAACTCCTCCATCGGTAAGCTCGACAAGGCACTGGACGCCGCTCAAGCGGAAGGCTGGACCGTTGTCAATATGAAGAACGACTGGAAAACCATATTCCCGTTCGGGGGCAAATGAAGCGCGAAACAAGGACAGCATCGACACAAAGGATATGACGAGGAAATTCAACCGCAAGCGAAGTCATTCGAGCGAAGCAAGAAACTCGGAAGGGGCGCAATTATGAAAGCCGGACGCAACCTGAGCCTGCTCGTCGGCGCGCTGGTCTACGCGCAGGGTTTTACCACAACCATCACCCGAGCTGACGAATCGATCACCGAGCAGGAAGCACATGCCATCGGTGTCGATGCCTATGTTTACTTTTACTCGCTTCTGTCAACGGACATCACGCGGAAGCAATTCACGAACACCGAGCCCGGGAAGGAGTTCGGCAAAGGACCGATGAATATGTTCGTGAATGTCCCGGAATATCCACCCGCCGACTTCAAAGGGGTCGTACGCTCGAACTTCGACACGCTCTATTCCATCGCGTGGCTGGATCTCACCGAGGAGGCGCTAATCGTCTCCGCGCCGGACACGGCCGGGCGGTACTATCTCCTGCCGATGCTCGACATGTGGACGGATGTCTTCGCTTCTCCCGGCTCGCGTACCACCGGAACCGCGGCCGGCGATTTTCTTGTGACGCCGCCCGGCTGGGCAGGAACTGTTCCGCAGGGAATGACGCCCGTCGTGGCACCCACGCCCTATGTCTGGATCATCGGCCGCACCAAGACAGACGGACCGGCGGATTACGCCGCCGTGCAAAAGATCCAGGCGGGCTACAAAGTTACGCCGCTCTCGCGCTGGGGTAAAACACCGGAGCCGGTGACAGTAAAGATCGACCCAACCGTCGACATGAAAACGCCGCCGAAAATTCAGGTCGATACCATGCCGGCCGCCAGATACTTCGCTTACGCAGCAGAGCTGCTAAAGCTGCACCCGCCCCACATTACCGATCAGCCGATCATCGCGCAGATGAAGCGGATCGGCATCGAGCCTGGCAAGAGCTTCGACTTCGACAAACTCGACCCCGCCGTGAAGAAGGCGCTGGAAAGCGCGTCTGAGGATGCCCAGCAGCTCATGAAGTGGAAGATGGCGACGCTCGCCCGGGTCGTGAACGGATGGTCAATGAACACCGACACGATGGGCGTCTACGGCAACTACTATCTGAAGCGTGCCATCGTTTCCCAAATCGGCCTCGGTGCCAACCTTCCGGAAGATGCGATCTATCCGCTGAACCTTGGCGATGACACCGGCAAGCCGCTCGACGGCGCGAACAAGTACACGGTCCACTTCGATAAGGGAGCCACTCCGCCCGTTGACGCCTTCTGGTCGATCACGCTCTACGATGCCGACGGCTTCCAGGTGGCGAATGCACTCAATCGGTTCACGGTCAGCAGTTGGATGCCTTTCCTGACCAACGCCGATGGATCCTTCGACCTTTACTTCCAGAACGAAAGCCCTGGCAAGGACAAGGAAGCCAACTGGTTGCCGGCACCGAAGCAGGCGTTCAATCTGACCATGCGCATTTATAGCCCGAGGTCGGACGCGCTCACCGGCAAATGGAGCCCACCGGCAGTCAGGAAAACGCAATAGGTGCACCGAACGGACCAACACCAGAATTGGGTGTCGGACCGACCTATGGCGAGCTAATCTCTCTCGCTCACGACGCTCCTCTCTAAGTTGACTATCTCAACGCTAAAGGAATGACGTTGGCGCGCAAGCGAGGACAGCCTCCTTCGAAGAAGAGCGGATCTCGCGTCGATCCGGCGGCTCAATCGGAAGCCCCTACGGACCACGTCGCTAAAGCCTTTTCGCTGGGCACGACGTTGGCCATGCTGGTGGCGGCAGCTACCGCAATGCTTGCCGTCGGCCTCATTCTTCAGTTCCACGTTGGCGAATTCGGCAGAACATCCTCTCCTCCTGCTCCCGGCGTCGAAGCGACATTTGTCGGGAGCGAGGCTTGTGCGGGTTGCCACCAAGCCGAGGCAAAGCTGTGGCAAGGCTCGCAACATCAGCGCGCGATGGCCCATGCAACCGACAAGTCGGTGTTGGGCGATTTCTCGGATGCGACATTTGATTATTTTGGCATAAAATCCCGCTTTTTCCGGAAAGACGGAAAGTACCTGGTCGAAACCGATGGCTCGGATGGCAACCTCGCCGTCTTTGAGATCAAATACACGTTCGGAGTGGATCCGCTTCAACAGTATCTCATCGAGTTTTCCGACGGCCGGCTACAGTCCCTGTCGATCGCGTGGGATAGCCGCCCAAAGGACCAAGGCGGTCAGCGCTGGTTTCACCTTTATCCGAAGGATGAAATCCGTCACGACGACGTGCTCCATTGGACAAAGCTAAACCAGAACTGGAATTTCATGTGCTCCGAGTGCCACTCCACCGGCGTTCGGAAGAATTACGATGCGGCAAACGACCGGTACGCAACCACTTTCGCGGAGATCAGCGTCGGTTGTGAAGCTTGCCATGGTCAGGGCTCCCGACACGTTGGTTGGGCGCGAGAGAAAGGCGGCTGGTGGCCGTTCGGAAAGTTCGACGACCCGACCAAGGGATTGGCGGAACGATTTAGCGAGCGGCGCGATGCGAGTTGGACGCCCAATGCCGAAACCGGCAACGTCAGGCGCAGTACCCCTCCCCGAGTATTGCGAGCCGAGGTTGAGGCCTGCGGACTGTGTCATGCCCGACGCAGTCAATTTTCGGAGGCTTGGACGCCAGGACAATGGCTGTCCGACACCCACGTGATTTCGCCGATTGGTCCTGGTCTCTATCATGCCGACGGGCAAATGCTGGACGTGGAGGAGGCCTACAATTACGGCTCGTTCAAGCAAAGTAAGATGTTTGCGGCGGGCGTGACGTGTAGCGACTGTCACAATCCGCACAGCTCCAAGCTGCGGCTATCGGGTGACGTCACCTGCCTGCAATGCCATTCACAGGACAAGTATGCAGATGTGAAGCATAGCCATCACGAGGCGTCGACCCATCCCCTCTCCTGTGTATCATGTCATATGCCGACCCGCACATATATGGTAATCGATATGCGGCACGATCATAGTTTCCGCATTCCGCGTCCGGACATCTCCGCAAAGCTCGGCACGCCCAATGCCTGCAACGACTGTCATGGGGACAAGTCGCCGGAATGGTCCGCAGCGGCGATCGAGCGCTGGCACGGGCCTAATCGTAAGGGTTTTCAGAATTATGCGGCTGCGTTCTATTCTGCCTGGGATGACCAGTCTGATGCCGCAAAGCTGCTTGCCGTCATTGCCGCGGACGGCAACACACCAGCCATCGCGCGGGCGAGCGCATTGAGCGAACTTGGTTCACGCACTACCCCGGCAACCCTCAACCTCGCACGCGCTGCGATAACCGATCCTGACCCAATGGTTCGAATTGGTGCGCTCGATATGCTTCAAAGCGCGCCACTTGAGCAACGATGGTCGATTGCATCGCCCTCCCTGTCCGATTCTGTTCGCGGCGTACGCATTCGGACGGCATCACTTTTGGGCGACGTGCCTTCGGCACGATTGTCGGAAATCGACCGAGGGCGCTTCGATCGCGCGGCGGAGGAATTCGTCGCCGCACAGAACTTCAATGCCGACAGGCCCGAAGCCCGATCTACACTGGGCGCCTTCTACGCGCGACGCGGGCGTAATAGCGAAGCTGAAGCGGAATATAGGGCTGCGCTTCGATTGAGTCCGCATTTTGCCGGTGCCTCTATCAATCTTGCGGATTTATACCGGCAAACAGGACGAGAAGATGACGGCGAAAACATCCTGCGCGACGCTGTCAAGATCACGCCGACCGATGGCGGGCTTCATCATGCGCTCGGTTTGAGCCTGGTCCGGCTGAAGCGGCCTGATGAGGCACTTATTGAATTGGGCCGCGCTGCTGACCTTGACCGCGATAGTGCGAGATATGCGTATATTTACGGCGTGGCGCTGTATTCCGCGGGACGCCAGCAGGGGGCGATAACATATCTGAAGGATAGCCTGACCCGACACCCCGAAAGCCGCGACATTATCATGGCGATTGTCAGCTTCAGCCGGGAGGTTGGAGACTCCGCCGTCGCGCTTCAATATGCGGAACAAGCCGCCAGGATTGCACCTGACGATCCGACAATCAGAGGCATCGTACAAGAACTGCGACGCCAAGTCTCGCCGCAATAAACAACGCCTTAGAGATTATTCCTTCGGAAGCTTTCGCGCTAACTGCTGGTCTTGGAGACATGTCAGCAATTCGACGTAACTCGGCGGAGTCGAGTTCTCGTCGCCTTTTAACCCGACTGTTTCTCCAGTGCACATGGCTCTGTCAGAGTTGGCAAAACCTGGCCATTGTGTTTGAAGCTGATCCTTAGCATGTTGCTCGTCGTCGACACATCTCTTTATCGTTGCGCTCATGCCGGCATTAGGATCGAATGCGGAAGAGCTGTCGACCTTGCAACCTCGTTCAATATTAAATTGTGGAAGATTGTCCGCGATGGCGATGACCAACTGCGAAGCCAGGACCATCGTCGAGATTGAAATCAGCATTTTTTCCTCCGGGGTATATTGACCTTGTGACGTGAGAAGATAACCGGCCCTCGAAGAGGCTTCTGGCTGTCAGCAACCACCACCCCACCACCACCAGGTCGATGAATGCACACACCGCAAGATTTTCATGTGGCGGCATGATCTGGCACGAGCAATGGGAGAACCGGTTCTCACGATCATCGCAAGAAGCGGGCCAACGCGAGAGATCATGGGGCGGCCAGAGGAAATGGTCGATAAATCAGCCGGATGAATAGAATTCAACCCGCGGCACGCCCCGAGTAATGCACTCAATTCTCCGAAATTCCGGAGAGCCTCCGAAAATTCGGAGATCACGGCCTGATGCAGATCGCGCTTTCCTCCGCGTGATTTCAAGTACAGTGCAAATTGTGTCCTATGTAGAACATAAGTCCCTCAGAACGCCGACCTTGTCCTTACCAAACGTGATACGGTCCACGACGTTCTAGACCTTGAGGGGCAACTGGATAGCGCACTCATTGGGGACACCACGGATGAACTACAATCGGCGACAAAATGATCCGCGAAAACATCGATAGCCCATTAGGTCGCTTGCGAGAGCGGTGGAGCGACCCACTCCTAACGACACTTACGGTGCTGCTGACATTGATGTTGTTTGTGTTCGCTCCCCTCCAAGCCATTGGCTTCAAAGTGTTTCAAGTGCTTGGATTCGCATCAGCGGTCGGAATAATTGGTGGTATTTTCCTGATGTCAGGTAGTCCGGCGGTCGTAGCAGCAATGCTGGCCGCCCTCAGCATGGCCGCTACTTCGGCCGTATCTCGCCTCAGCGCCCCGTCCGTTCTGGATGTTTACCTCTTCGCCGGCGCGTTACTCATCATGGGCATCGCGCTGGCCGGTGTCGTTGCCCGAACGGTGTTTGCTCCGGGACGCGTCACGCATCATCGAATTATCGGGGCTATCCTAGTCTATTTAAGCATCGCCGTGATTTTTACCGCAATGTTTACGATCATTGGCCTGCTTGTCCCCAATGCATTTTCGGGAATGCTGTTTGAAGATAACCCGGCGCTCGCCAGCAACGTCATCTACTTCAGCTTTGTAACGCTTACCTCAACCGGATATGGCGATATTTTTCCAGTGCACCCAGCAGCACGTAGCCTTTGCAATCTGGAGACAATAATTGGTCAGCTATACCCCGCGACCTTGCTTGCAAGACTGGTATCGTTGGAGATTGAAGGTCGGCGTTGATTGTACTGACAGATGACGTTATCGGGAAGCACCAGCTATTACCTCCACGATCATTCAGACCGACCCGCAACATGATCTCGTGCTGGAGAGATTAGAGTATCAGTAGCGAGCGACGACCGGGCCACCGAATTTGTAGTTCACGCGCACGGTGACCATATCCACGGTTTGACTGATCTGATTGACTACCGCGGCAGCGCCAGCAGGCACCGAGAACGAGTTGTTTGCGTTACCCATGAACAGGTGGTCATATTCAATGCCGGCAAACCAATTCGGTGCGAAACCGTACTCAAACCCGACACCGATGGTACCGCCCCAACGGGTTGAGGTCGCAAAGTTCAAACCAATGCCCCCAATCGTGGTGGCCTGCAGAAGGCTATTGCTCGTCACCGCCGCGCCGCCCTTCACGTACAGCAATGCCGCGTTCCAGGCGTAACCGACCTGGCCGGTGAAAAGGCCCAAGCCGGTGACTTTGGAAGAATCCGTCAGAAGCGGGTTGACGAGGCTCACGTGGGAGCTTCGGAGCGACGCCCAGTCACCCTGCGCTTCCAAGCCGAATACAGCTGACCCCATTTGCCAGCGGTAACCTGCCTCGCCACCAAGGATGCCTCCGGATTGATTGTGACAACCGTCTGGGATGACCGCGCCAGCTACCGGCACAAGACCCCAGCAATTACGGCTCGTGCCGTAGCCGCCGTTACCGCCGATATAGAAACCGGTCCAGTCATAAATGGCCACCATCACGGGCGCCGGCGCGTACGCCTTTTGGGGAAGGTCGGCTGCCCGCGCAATCAACGATGTGGTCAATAATGCCAGCGCAGCCGTGGCCGATCCTAAGATGATCTTCTTCATCGCGACTGTCTCCAGAGTTGGACTCGATGATCAACCGATCTTGCAATTGCATTCCGACTCTGCACTTCTACGCGGCTTTGAAAAAGCTATTAGTTAGCGCTTTGCGCGCAAAGAAAACGGCCGTGACAAAGCGGATACAAGATCAGATTGCGTTGCCCAAATTCTCCGAAACCTCGGAGATAATCTCCGAAAGATTGGAGGTTCTCCGATATTTCGGGGCTCTTGCATTCCGTAACCTCTCGCTGGATGTTCAACGTCTGGCCACTGCCGGAGACGGTGGTCGCGCAATGGGCGCGAACGAGGCTCGCGTTCACGCACTCAATCCTCCTCCTATTGTACTTTGATGCCCATTCTTTCCCTCATGCCTTTGAAGACCACATCAATTGCCTGGATGATTTTGAGCTGCGGGTTTGCTTTGCAGTAAACAATCAACTCGTGCTCGGCTTCCCTGCCTTTTCTGATGTCCATGTAGTGCCTTTTCGCGAGTCCGTTGTACCAACCGCTGTACCAAGAACTCAGGAGGTCCGCTTGATCCTGCCATGTCCCGGCGAGTTGGGCGCATGTCAACGCCTGAATGTCGAGAAATCCCTCCGGGTCGGCATACTCACTCAGGTTTACCTGAGCTTTGGCGCTTGAATCCGCCGCGATCATCATCACCCCTGCGGCGGCGGATACCAGAATTTTACGCATGTCTTCTCTCCTCTCTGCTGCGAGTTTATCTCAGTCTAAGGCCTCTGTGTCGTCCTCTTCTGGCTGACTCCATTCGAAGTCACGCGATTAGTTACGATGCACGCCTTCATCGGGCAGCACCCGGGATAGCACTTCGATGAAGCGCCAAAACATCCACCCCCTCCTCCCGTTCCACCGCGTCAACACGAACCACCGGCGCCTCGCTAGAAAGCTCGATCGCCGCAACAATCGCGTTCAGTTTGGCCATATCGAGATTCCGCTCGAATTGTTCCCGGGACTCCCAATCCTCGACGAGAAGTAAGGTCTTACGTCTGTCGAGATCCGAATAGAGCCGCGCATCGAGGCAGCCTGGCGCAACCCGCGTTGGCCCAAGCATCGAACCGAGAGTGCGTAACAATGCTGTCCGCATTTCATCGGGCGCCACGATCTGCATCGAAAAGACGATCAAGATTCATGTCTTTCGGTCGTGATCTGCAACGAGAGAAAAGGCCTCTTATCTCTTGGCAAGAAGCGGGCCACCGCGACGCACGCGGCGTGTCTGTTCAGAAACATTCGATGGATCAGTGGGGTAACTGAAGGCCGGCGTAGGCCGTTGCATGGCCGGCACAATCAAAGTCTCCGAAAATTCGGAGCGCCTCCGAAAATTCGGAGGCTAACGCCTGGGTATAAGCCCGAGCTTTTTGATGCGGGATTCGAGTGTCGTTGGTTTGATATCCAGAAGTGCCGCCGCCCCGTTCGACCCACGAATACGCCAATTGCACTGCTCGACCGCCTGCAGAATAATCGCGCGCTCGGCTTCATCGAGCGAGCCCGCCGTCGCTTTTAGAGCGATCGGTCGCAGCGTCATATGACCAAGCTTGATGCACAGCTTAGGGCAGTTATTGAGGATCATCGCGCGTTCGATCACATTTCGAAGCTCGCGAACATTACCAGGCCAGTGGTATTCCTGGAGCACTGACATTGATTCATCCGCGATTTCCTCGATCCGCTTGCCCATCGAATTGCTGAATTCCTTGACAAAGGTCCATGACAGCAAGGGAATGTCTTCGCGCCGCTCGCGCAGCGGCGGTACCTCAATTGGAAACACATCGAGCCGATAGAAGAGATCTTCCCGAAATTTTCCTTCCTTGACAGCTTGTGCCAGTGGGCGGTTGCTCGCTGCGATTACACGCGCGTCGACCCTGATGGTCTTTGTGCTTCCCAACCGCTCAAACTCGCCCTCCTGGAGCACGCGGAGCAGCTTCGGCTGTAGCTCGATCGGGAGCTCACCGACCTCGTCGAGAAAGATTGTTGAGCCGTCAGCGATTTCGAAACGGCCTGGCTGCCGCGCTAACGCTCCGGTAAAGGCGCCCTTTTCCCGGCCGAATAGCTCCGACTCAATCAGGCTTGCCGGGAGCGCGGCGCAGTTGACCTTGATCATCGGGCGATCTTTACGCGCGCTTGCATCGTGAATTGCCTGCGCCAAAACCTCCTTGCCGCTGCCGGTTTCGCCGAGCAGAAGAACCGTTGAGCCAGTATGCGCAACCTGCATGGCCTCTTCAATCACCGACAGAAAGCGCGGCGAACGACTGGTCAGCCCCTGCGGCGGTCTGATCAAAGCGGCGTGCTGAAGATAGGAATTCTCCTGCTCTAGGCGGTCCTTTAGGACCTTGATCTCCGCCATGGCGGCCACAAGTTTTTCTTGCTCCCGTTTTCGGGCTATCGCCTGCGCGAACACTTCGCCCACGAGCTTGAGCCGGGTAATCAAGTCGTCCGGCCAGGCGCGGGTTTCTCTGAACGCTGCGAAAGCAATCGCACCGACGATGCGGCCGCCGATGCGAAACGGAATGCTCAAAAGGGAATGCAGCCCGAGATCCCGCCAATATTCAGCCTCGATGACGGCTTCGGACGGCAACTCATCGCCAACGTTCTGGAACGCGACGCGTTCCCCAGCGAGAAGCTTTGAAAGGTACCATGGAAGGTGCGGAACAAACGGCCCGATCGGCAAGGGCCCAACGTCACCGTTGGCGCTTGATGATATGACGCTGATCGAGCCGTCCTGATTAAACTCACCAAAACTACAGCGATCGAACCCCAGAAATTGCCGAAGTGTCATTTGCGCAAGTTGAATTTCGAATTCGACCTTTTCGGCAGAGACGTTCGCAAATCGCGCAGAGAGATCAGCGAGCATGCGCTCGAACGACAGTAGCTCTTCGACTGATGCATCGTTCGACACCGTGTCGTGGAATACGGCGGGTTCGAACCCGCCGAACACCATGTTACTCTCCACCGGACGCATACAAACACTCCTTTTTGCCATCGCGGGTCCAAAAGGCGAGTTCAACATGCCCAAAACCCGGAGGTTGCTCCATAGTACTTGCGGAAAGTTTTGGCTTCGGAAGGGGTCGGTGATCGATACTTTGGTATACGGTCCGCGCCGCCCGCAGTCGCGATTCTCGCCAGAGTCGGCCTTCGCGATCATCATGGTCGTCCGTGAGAAGCGATTCTTCTCAAGTCACCGAAACGCTCGAAGATTGCCAACTTTGCTCGGCGAAATCATCGCAGGAAAGCGGTTCGGAACTTACGGTTGTGCCATTGGCTCATATGAACGGCCGAGCGCAGCAGCGATGCATTTGAGCAGGCTTTCCTCGCTAAAAGGCTTGCCAAGATAGCCCACGGCGCCGGCTGTCATCGCGTGCAGTCGCGTTTCTTCTTCCGGAAAGGCCGTGATAAAAATCGTCGGTACTCGAATGCCTCGGGCGATCAGCGAATTTTGAAGTTCGATCCCGCTCAAGCCGGGCATCCTCACATCGGTGATCAGGCAGCAGGTGTGGCTCCAGTGATCCGATTGCAGGAATTCTTCAGCCGATGCAAACGTTGCTGCCTGGTGGCCAAGCGATCTTACGAGCCCTTTGGTGGACTCCCGCATCGATTCATCATCGTCGATTATCGAGATCAAGGGGCGCGCTCCGCATTTGAAATTGCCACTCTTCAAATAGGTCGGCCGGAGACTTTGCGCTTCGATACGTTGGTAGTAACTCAAAACAAAAAGGTTCGGGGTATTATACGTCGGTATAGATGATCTGCTACGCCGTTTTACATCGGATACCCAACATATCCGCCATCCGCACCAGATCAACGAGCGAATTGGCCTTCATCTTACGCATAACGTTGCCGCGGTGGACCTTCACGGTAATTTCACTCACACCCATCTCGGCGGCGACTTGCTTGTTCAAGAGACCCGCCGTCACCAGACCCATGACCTCCTGTTCGCGCGGCGTCAGCAAATCGAACAGAGAATTGACAATTGTGTTTGCTCTCCTGCCTTCCCGCTTTGCTTCGTTCTTTTCGAGTCCAAGTTTCACGGCATCCAGCAGATCCTGGTCCCGAAACGGCTTGGTTAGGAATTCGACAGCACCGGCCTTCATAGCCTTCACGGTCATAGCAATGTCGCCATGGCCGGTGATGAATATAATGGGAACGTCAATGTTGGCCCTAGATAACTCAGCCTGAAAATCGAGCCCGCTCGGTCCCGGCAATCTGACATCCACCACCAGACAAATCGCGGCGTCGGGAAGTTTCCTTGCGAAGAACCCCGGCGCGGAACCGAACACTTCAACACGTAAACCTACCGAAGCCAGGAGGCTCTTGAGCGACTCGCGCATGGACGCGTCGTCGTCGATCACATAGACGACCCGTTGCGCTTCGACGGCCTCCTTCACACTCACGCCCTCCTCGTCGCGGATGGGATCGGCGCTGTACCGGCAAACGAATCGATTGCATCCAAGGCCGGCTGGTAGGCCGGAAGTTCAACTTGAAATACCGACCCATGCGGATGACCGGGCGAGACGGAAAGCCGCCCGCCATGGGCTACAACAATTGATCGGGAGATCGAAAGTCCCATACCTATTCCATGCGTCTTTGTCGTAAAGAACGCCTCAAATATCCGGTCGATAATGTTATTCTCGATACCGGTTCCTGCATCTTCTACCGTCAACGTGACGCTGGAAGGTCCGCTTCGCAGGGATCGCAACGTCAATACCCTCGCGCGAATACCCAACGTCGTCATGGCGTCGATGCCGTTCATCACCAAATTCAGAACGACCTGCTGCAACTGAATTTGGTTGACAAAAACCTCCGCCAAATTCTCCTTTAGTTCGGTTCGGACCACAATCCTCTGATTCTCGATTTCACCGCGAGCAAACATCAGAACCTCGCGCGCGAGTTCATTGATGTCGAGCACCTCCCTTGTGTCGCTCGTCTTTTTCAGCATGGCCCGGATGCCGCCGATCACCTGGCTCGCCCTGTGACCGTCCTTCACGATCCGCCTAAAGCAGGCGCGCGCCTCTTCGAGATCGGGTGACGCGTTCGCCAACCAACGAAGTCCGGCTGAGCCATCATTGACGATGGCACCAAGCGGCTGATTGATTTCATGAGCGATCGACGCCGTCATCTCTCCCATCGTCGTCAGCCGCGCGACCCGCGCGAGCTCCGAAAGCGCGTCTCGTGATGCAGCCTCCGCGCGCTTTCGGTCTGTGACATCGATCGTGGTGGCAAGGAGAAGCGCCGGTTTGGATCCGATACTTTGCATCCCGGACACATACGCATGCACCCAAATCGCGGCACCCCCCTTGTGCCTGTACTGATGCACCGCCTCGTAACTTTGCCGGCTACCCTTTCGAACCTGCTCATAAAGGATTTTTAGCGGTTCGAGATCCTCGGCTGTACTTATATCGAGCGGCGTCAGGCCCCGGAGTTCGTCATCCGTACGGCCGAGCATGGCTTGGAAGGCGGCGTTGGTCGCGAGGAATCTAAAATTACGATCCGCCAGAACGATGCCAACCGTCGACATGTCGAATACAGATCGCCAGCGCCCCTCGCTTTCCTTCAACGACGCTTCCGCGCGTCTGCGTGCAAACATTTGAACCAGTAGTGCGGTGATCATGATCGTCTGCAACAGCATGACAACAACGGATACAAGCACGAGATAGCGATGCTCCTCCCACAGCGTCGGCGGTTTGAAGGATACGATTGTATTCGCTGGGAGATTCTTTTCGGAGAGTTTCCACCGCAGCAACTGGCGGGCATCGACGCGAAAGTTTCGATTCTGGCTGGGCTGCGGATCAATCGCGGCCGGGTTGCCGCCGGCAAGTACTTTCAGGGCCAGATCAGCCGCGCCGACTCCCATCAACTCAAACGAGTCCATATATCCGCCCACGATCCCGCGGCCGAAATAGGTATCGGAAGGCCCGTAAACCGGAGCGCCGGCGGCTTGAGCAAGAGCCTCCACGACTTGGGCGGGGGAAAGCGTCCTGCCTGTACTATCGTCGTAATCCGTCACGAAAACGACGATCGTTTCTCGCGGCAAATGCGACGCTCGCTCAAGCAGCGACTCGTAGGAAACGCCGAGCCAGTAATGCGTATTGAAGCTATTTTCATATGGCTCGATTTCCTTTCGCATTGCCGCCATGTAACGTCGATCAATGTCCGATGAGCCGGAAATGATGACAAGGTTATGGGACCTGGGCTGAAGTTTCTGCGCAAGAGCTATGGTTTTCCCAACGTCAAATTGGGTATAGACGCCCGTGATATCGTGCGGTCGGTCCGCAGTAGTGGCAATCTGGGGCGTGACGCAGCAAAACACGACGGGGACATTCGGGGCAAACAAGTCGCGATATTTCATCGCAAAGCGCAGTGCCTCCGAATTCAGCGGCATCACGATCTCGGGCAGTTTGCCGACATATTTTTCGGCCAAATAACGCGCCGTGCGGAGCTCATCAACCTCCTTGGGGAATCGGGCCAGATCGAGGAATTCGGTCCCGATATCGATTTTCGCTGGAGATCCTTCAACCAACCGCTTGGTGATCGCGGCGCCCGCGATGGCCGAGACGGGCACCACATTGTCATAGGGGTATAGCAAGAGAACGCGTCGCGGCGATTCTTGCGCACCGGCTGACCGACCGTCGAGCATCAATGCGACGGCGCCGATAACCAGTCTAGCAAAAAGGCCAAGGATCGGCATACCCCGGTGCTCCGACGCTACTAGCATTGATCGGGCCTCGTTTTTTTGGAAGCATATCCCAGGGTCGGAAGGACAGCCAACCTTAAGGTGAAGGAGATGGCGTTTGGATCTAATTGGTCAAACTTCAGGACATCGAAACATTGATTCTGCTGCGGAAAACCGTGCCAAATGCACGACGTCGTGCACAATCGACAATGCTTCAGGTTCACTTCCCAATGCAGGTGACTGCTCCGATCGGCCGCTCAGCTTCGGCTCGAGAGTCTTCCGGATGTGCAGCGGCCGTTGAACCTCGCCAGTCGTCCGGGAGCAATCTGCCGGATTGAAAACCGAAGTTGCTGGATAACTGCGCCGCCCACCCGCTAAATATCTGAGCAATGATCGTGCGTTTACTTATGTACAAGCGGCGGCGGTGCCGCACTTGCGGTCGGCGCCGCATCGGAGATTGCGAACGTAAGCCAGGTATTCCAGCCCTCAGGCCGGCTTTTGGCACCAAACTCAAAATATGACTTCAAACCCAGGAAGCCCTGCTTTCCAGCTAAAGGAAAAATGTATCCCAATTGGGGACCGGCCGAAAATACCCGCGACTCGAACGCACCGACTCTGTCGCCGGAGCCGGTGTCGGCGCTGACTTGGTCGTAGGCATAGCCGACGAGGCCAATAAAGAACTGTTTTGACAGGAACTGCGACGCACCCCAGTCCAGATGAAAATCAACGCCACTCTGATATTGGGTGGATGGGTTCATGAAATTATAGGTAAACCCCGCAACTGCCGAAAACTCATGTCCCGTTGCTGGATTGAAATAGGTATACCCGCCGCCGGCATCGATGGCGCCGTGCCCCAGACCGAGATTGGCCAAGCTGGTCGAGCTATAATTGCCCACCGGAATGTCTCCGGTAATGTAGGTCATGAAATTATTGACCCCCATATTCCACTTCAGCGACGCCTGCGGATAGAGGTCGCCGAAGCCGGTCACGGTATCGCCGATACTGTCGGTTCGCACCAAACTGAACGGAGGCAGCGAGGCCGTGAGTGTCCCGTTGACGTTTGCACTCGTACTTCCGACGATCGTTCCCATTTGCACGGCCAATTGGCCGCCGAGGACCGGCGTCGCAAATACATAGCTCGGAACGATGATCGCGAGATCTGCGCTGGCGTGCAAATTCGCATTGAGGTTGACGTTCAAAGCCGGGTTAAATCTGCCGATCTGGATCTCGCGGGCTGCAGCAACATCGGCGCCCGCACTTACGGATGTATGATAGTAAACCGACGCGACTGCCCATCCCGGTGTACCTGGCACTGCCGCGAGACTTCCGTATGTGCCCGGAAGCCAAAAGCTGGTACCGCTTTCATCGGCCAGCGAAACAGACGCCGTGGTGGAAAGAATGCCGATACAGAGCAGCGCTACCTCTGTAGACAACCGCCGCACTGTTGTCTCTGGTCCGAACATTTTGCAAAGACAATTCGGATCGATGCGGTTCATCTGGCTGTCCCCCGATGTATCAGTGAACGTATGTTAGTGATTTTGCGTAACGTGTCAGCACAATCCTCGAAGTTCGCAATTAACATGGTCGCATTGATGCAAGGAGGACACGGCCAGAAGCTCGTCTCCGACACTAAAGCGGCGACTCCGAAATCTCGGAGTCTCTCCGAAATCTTGGGGATTTCTAGTTTGCCATAAACGCCACCGCTCGCGCCAAATTCGGTACCCGATTGATCTAACGATCGTTTCCTTGGGTTTGCACAGGGCCTTTGCGTTGGCCCGCTTCTTGCGAAGCGAAACGAAGAAGTTGTTGGTCCCATGCAGAACAGCAAACGAAACAAATGAACCTTGCCTTCTCGATGCAGGAGGAGCTGAACTTGATCGTGCTTCCTGCGGGCACGATCCGAATGGGAAATCGCGCGCCGCTGCGGCTTAGGAGGACTGGCAGATGCGCGGGCAAAATCGCTGGTATGTGTCCTACACCGTGAAATCAGGTCACGGCCCTCGGCGATATGCGCGTGTGACCAAAACGTTTGACACCGAAGAACACGCCAAGCTGTTTGTCAGAGAGATTGCTGCCGACAATCAGCGCATCACCGCGGGGACGATTAATCCGTATTCGCCAAAGAGGATCGTTTCCGCGACCGAACTATCGACTTGGGTTGGAGACCCCGATGCAGCTTCTTAGCGTCAGGCAAGCAACCGAACGAGCGCGATCACAGGCGTTAATCATGCCTACGCGGCAGTGGTCTGCTTGGCAGCGTCGCCACAACACATCCCCAAGCCCCGCGAGCGCCGCTGGCCGACCTCGCCACCATGCCGAACACCTCCGGTCGGCGGCAGACGTTCGACGCGCATGCAGGGCACCAGCCCTCTTTAAATTCGAGATCACACCGTGGTTCTGATACAATTTAACTTTTACCAACTCTAAAGCGGAAGGACCGTTGTCATGAGAGCCACAATTGCCTTCGCAGCGACCATCGGCGTAGCACTGTTGGGTTCGACGCCACTTGCCATCGCACAAACCGGCGAGTTCGTCGCGCACATCCCAGGCTCGGTCGTTCATGATGGCTGGGAACTTCAGGACAAATTACAACGTGCCCGGTCCGGCGTGCCCGCCAACTCGGTGGATCGTACATTTCGACGTTGCGGCGCGTCCAATTGCATAAAACCACCGGTTAGCGTCACTGCAACCAACGGAACTAAGACGAGGGAGTAGCGGCTCTGAATTGCGCTCAATGCAGATCGGGGACTTCTGCACACCCGTGAAGCATGTGATTACGCACGCACGCCTAACGCCAAGCAGAATTTAGTTCGGTCGTAAATATTGCGAATCCTGACGCAGTGATGGTGCAGAAAGGCGAAGGAGAACGGTTGATGACGCTGAAGCAGAAATCTCCGGATTGTCGACTTGGAGGTTATCCATGCGTTTGGCCGCGCATCTAACCGGTCTGCTTTCATCGGTGATTGTCGCCACACTATTGGCTCTGCCGACCGCGATGGCCGAGGACGCTTGGTATCCGGCACAGATCGACGTTTGGTCGCCCCCGTTCAACGCTGGGCATCAGCACGCATTACAGCAATACATGCCGCCGAAACAGGCGAGCCGACCGTGGCGCATATGCGCCTCGATACCGCACCTCAAAGACGACTATTGGTTGGCGGTCAATTTCGGCTTGGTCAACGAAGCAAAACGATTGGGTGTAGCTCTTAACCTCTACGAGGCCGGCGGATATGAGAATCTTGCAACACAACAAAGCCAAATCGCTGAGTGCGTCACACGGAACAAGGCGGATGCCCTGATCATCGGCGCAATCTCGGCCGTCGGATTGAACAGCGTGATTGCCGATTACAGCGCCAAGGGCATGCCTGTGATCGACCTGATCAACGGCATCAATTCCGATCAAATTACCGCCCGGGTGGCCGCGGATTTCTACGATATGGGACTGGCCGCTGGGAAATACCTTACGGCCCTTCAATCGGACACGCAGAAGGCGGCTAAGGTTGCTTGGTTTCCGGGGCCGGCCGGCGCGGCGTGGGTCGAAGCCGGTGACAACGGGTTTCGGGCGGCACTGAATGGATCCTCGCTGTCCGTACTTGAAGGCGGATTTGGTGACACCGGTATCGCCGCGCAAACTCGACTGATCGAGACCATGCGGGACAGTCATCCGGACATTGACTTTATTGCTGGAACCGCCGTTTCAGCGGAAGCAGCCGTACAGGTCTTACAGAAGCGGAATCTGGAGCAACGGATCAAGATCATCGCATATTACTTCGGTCCGGGGGTCTATCGTGCCATCAAGCGAGGTGCGATTTTGGCAGCTCCGAGTGACAGTCAGGCTGTGCTGGCACGCATCTCGATCGATCAGGCGGTGCGCGCTTTGGAAAAGCAAAGAATGATCCGGCACCTCGGTGTTACTATCAAAATGGTCGATCTCAAGTCGCTGTCGGAATTCGATTTGAATTCGAGTATTGCTCCGGCCGGATTCCGCCCGATTTTCAGCGTCGCGCCCTAGGGCGGGTCGCGCAGCCTTTGGTTGGGAAAATGGCGAAGGGCAGTGCCTGGAAATCACAGTTTCTGCTTCCAGCAATTGTATTCATCGTAGGCATGGCGGCGACGCTTTGCTTTAGCGATCTTTCCTATAAAAAATCGGAGAAAGACTGGAACATCCGCGTCGATCAAACCGCTGAGCGCCTTTCCAACACGCTGCTGTCATGGCTGGAGGAAAGTTACGCACCCGTATCAGGATTGGTTGCGTTGGTCGAAAATTCCCGCACGGTCGAACCCAGCGAATTCCTCAATGCTTTTGAAAGTATGCAGTCTCGGTCGACGACGGTACTGCTAGATGAAGCGAGCCTTCTTCGATCTAACCGCGTCGGCCAATGGCAGGTAACTATTTCATCGGATGCACTCGGCTATCCCGGCCGATATATCACACTAACCGAAGTCGCCGGTACTTTGTCCCTGGCATCCAAGCGGCCGAACCAATTTACTCTCAGCCCGCCGTTCAAATCCGAAAGCGGCCGGACCATCTCAGCGATTGCTCTTTCCGCTTCTGCCGCTGTGGAACCGACAATCGTGGTTGGAACGTTGAACTACGATACACTGTTTGACGGCATGCGGTCCGGTCCAGTACCGAAGGGCATTTTTCTAAACCTGAGTGGACGCTTTCTTGGTCGACCTGACCTGAAGTCCGTGGTCACACCTCCGAACGACCGGCAGTTTCAGCACATATCGACGACGAGAGTAGCGACCGCCGGCGCGGACTTGGAGATATCGTGGGCCGCGACGAGGGAATTCGACGGCGGCCCATCCTACGGCGTGACGTTAGCGGGATTGCTCGGCGGCCTAAGCTTAACTGCTGGACTCTCCTTATTCATCGGTTTCTTGATTCGGCGAAACAGACAGATCGAACGGAAGGTGGACGAGGCGACACTCGCCCTGAGGAAGTCTTCTGAATCCCTAGGCAGAGAGCGTGCTCTCCTGCGCTCACTGATCGATTCTATTCCCGACCTGATTTAGTCGTCCGTGAAGAATTCCCAAGTCCTTGATTTGGAATCTAGAAACGGCGCGTTGTGGAAATCGAGTTTGCCGGGAAACTGTTTCGCGGAAGGGGATTCCTTGCAAATTTGAT
>Ga0066789_10000170_pt1 | contig 22322 bp, 15 predicted proteins | sample OrgsoiDNA2013049_FD_70960 | JGI IMG/M metagenome (GOLD analysis project Ga0066789, IMG submission 70960) | Permafrost soil microbial communities from the Arctic, to analyse light accelerated degradation of dissolved organic matter (DOM) -... | ecosystem: Environmental > Terrestrial > Soil >...
GCCGCAAGTACCTGGACCGAGCGAACGGCTACGGGAAACAAGCCTAGCGAGCGCTACGGACACGCCATGGCTATGGATGGCGTCCACAATAAGCTGGTGGTCTTCGGCGGCTGGGACATGAGCTCGGGCGGCGCGCTCAACGATTTGTGGCAGTGGGACCCGACCAGCGGAGCATGGTCGCAGCTTCTGACGGGCATGGAAGCGAGCATGCCCAGCCCGCGCCTTTTCGCTTCGATGGTGGCGGACGACTCGCGCGGACGCATGGAGCTTTTGCTCGGCTCGACGGCGTATGGCGGCGGCAAGGGCACCGGCGGCTTCGGTGGAGGCACGGTCTACTATCCCCCGGGTCTCTACGGACAAGCTGGCTCACGCGAAGTTTGGGAGCTTGAACCCACCAAGCCGGCGTTCACGGATCGGTCGAGCGCACTCGATATTCCGACGCCGCGAACCAACCATGCCATGGCGTACAACCCGGCAACGGCCAAGACCTATATCTTCGGCGGCTACGATATGAACAGCCAGCTGCTCAGCGACCTTTGGCAATGGGACGGAAAAGCCTGGTCGCAGGTCTCGACCGGAGTGGGCCCGGCGGGTCGCTCCGAGGCAGCCATGGCCTACGATCCGGCGCGCAAGTCGCTCATCCTCTACGGCGGCATGAGTTCGAACTACATGCAGCCCGGCTACAGCGAAACCTGGGAATGGACCAGCTCGGGTAAATGGGTCCAACTTTTCCCGACGACCAGCCCCGACGCGACGATCGGTCCCGGCATGGTCACGGACACGACGCGAGGAAGGATCCTGCTGTTCGGCGGAGCGACGAGCTCGTACATGTACGGTCCGATGCCGGGGCCGATGCCGAGCTACGGTCCCATGACCAACGACGTCTGGGAGTGGGATGGGGCAACGACGACCTGGACCAAGCGGACGCCGTCCGCGTCGACGGCCACACCCACGCCCCGTCAATTTCCCCTGGTCGCCTACGACGAAGGTCGACAGAAGATGTTCGTCTTCGACGGACCAGCCTATTCGTCGGGATACCCAGCCAGCATGAGCTCATTTTGGGAATGGGATCCGGTTTCCGCGGGCTGGTCGCAACGCGACCCCGGCGACGCCATCGACTACGGCTACAACAACTACGTCGCCTACGATGCCGTCCGGCGGCGCGAGGTCATTCTCAGCGATGCCTATAGCGGCGCCGTGGGCGTCAACGAGACGTGGGAGATCGACGCCAAAGGGCCGACTTTCTACGTGCGAACGCTCAAGACGACTCCGGCTGCGCGCAGCGGTGCGGCCATGGTATTCGACAGCGGTCGTGGCGTCGCTGTCTTGTTTGGCGGCAGTGGCAACAGCGGCTTCGCTAACGAGACTTGGGAATACTCGGTCGCAGGCCTAGCGAATGGCGAAGGGTGCACGGCCTCGTTCGCGTCGTCGTGCTCGTCGGGAAATTGCGTCGACGGCGTGTGCTGCGAGTCTGCCGCCTGCTCGGGTCCTTGCAAGTCGTGCAATGTTGCCGGCTCCGAGGGTACGTGCGTTCTTGCGAAGCCCGGCACCGAGGTAGCCGGCAGTTGCTCGAACGGCCAGGCCTGCGACGGTTCCGGTAGCTGCAAGAGCGGCAACGGCCAGAAGTGCGACAGCGCCAGCGCGTGTGCCTCTGGCTTCTGTGCCGACGGCTACTGCTGCGAGAGCGCCTGCAGCGGCACCTGCCTTTCGTGCGCCATCTCGGGACGAGCGGGCAAATGCAGCGCCTACGCCGCCGGCACCGATCCGCAGAGCGAATGCGGTAGCGGCACCGGCGTGTGCAAGTCGACCTGTGACGGCGCTGGCAAGTGCGCCTATCCGCAAGCCAACGTTTCGTGCGGCAGTTGTATGACCTGCGACGGCTTTGGGACGTGTTCGATGTACGACTACAACTGCTACAACACCGGCGGCTCCTACGGATACGGCGGGAATTGGGGCTCGGGCGGGTATATCTGGGGATACGGTGGCAGCGTCGGCTACGGCGGCTACGGCGGCTATTCCACCAGCCGCGGCGGCTCGGGCGGATCCATCTACGGCTACGGTGGCTATTCCACCAGCCGCGGCGGCTCGGGCGGATCCATCTACGGCTACGGCGGCTACTCGACCAGCCGCGGCGGCTCTGGCGGATCCATCTACACCACGGGAACCGGCGGTCAAATCGCCGGTTTCGGCGGCTCGCTATACGTATTCGGCGGCGCCATGACCGGCGTCGGCGGCGCAGGCGGGACCGCGGGGCGCCCGGACGGGGGCGCGCCCAAAGGCGGCAGCACGACCATCGACCCCGACGCTGGCGACATCAGCACCATGGGCCGTCTCCATCGGTCGGGGTGCAGTTGCGAGCTCGGCAGCGGCCAAGCAGGCTCGCCGCTCGCCTGGGGCGGCATCCTACTCGTCGGAACCGCCCTGCTCCGTCTGCGCAAGCGGCGTCAACACAGATAACCGCGATCGCTCGGGCCACAGTTCGTACACGGCGCCGGTCGTGGCGAGAAGGCAAAGCCCCAGCGCGAACAGAAGCGGACTGCCCGCGACGACCGGATCTAGGAAGGGCTCGGTGCCCACGCGGGCAGAAAGGGCCAGCCCGACGGTAGCGAGCGCGCCACCGCCAACGCCCCAAACTACAGTGACGAAACGCCGACGCCAGTCGGGCAGCGGCACCGGCACGGATGCCGTCATTTCGGGGACGACCGGAGCGAACGGAATCAGGCGCACCGCCGGTAGCAGAGCGAGCAACGAACAGGCGAAGACGCCACTTCCGACCAACATCTCGAGGACCGTCGGTACATACGTTCCCGGCGTGTACGGCAGCGACAGACCGTGCGTTTGCCAAACGAGAAGTTGCAAGTAGTGGTGCGCGAACGCACCCAGCTGCGTCAGCGCAGCGGCCGCAACGATTCGCGGTGCCCGCCGGAAACCGCGCCGCGCTTCCCACAGCAAGGCAAGTGCCGCGCCAAAGAAGCACGCTAGCTCGCCCCAGAAAAGCGGGGCCTCCTCACCGCTCGACACCATAGCGCGCGCCACGTCCACGACCGCGGGCTCACCAGCAGCGAGGCCGACGATGACAGAGGCGATGCTGCTCGCAAGCGCAAGGGAGGCCAGGAGCAAAAGTGCAGCCGCCAGGCGCGCCCGAGCGATAGGGCCGAGACCGGCCCGCTGCCCGGCCGTGGCTTCTACCAACCCAGCCGCGACCAACAGCAGACCGACGCCCGCCGCGCCCGAAGCGAGAAGGAAGCTCGCGATTTCAAGCAACGCCCAGGGAATGGGCCGAGCCGGACGCACCGTGAACAGGACCGCCAGCGCAAGCAAAGGCACTAGCAACGCCGGCACCATGAAAAAGGACATCCAAAATCCACTTTTTGCCCGCCGGTAGCGCTCGGCGGGCGTGCCTGCGTAGCCTGCGGCAAGCCAGCGCTGCAAGGGCTGCCAGAACGATTCCCGTTTGCCGTACTCGGCGAGGTCCGGCCGCCGGGCCAGCACACAATGGACGAGGCTGCCGAACAGGCAGACCGCCGTGACCGTAGTGAAGGTCACGAACATGGGCGACTGCGGCCGGGCGAAGAGCGACAGCGCCCGGAACGCGGCAAGTGGTCGCCCCTGATCCGCCAGCACGGACAAGCCGGCGCCGAGAAAGCACGTGATGGCTACCGGCATCGCGATGCGAGCAACGGGCTCAAGTCGAGGCCCCCCGAACAGGCGCGCGAGACAGGCGCTGAGCATGACGACGATGCCCGCGCCGAGAAAGAAGCCGTCCATCACGATGTAGAGCCCCCACACCACGCCGCCCGCTCCAATGGTGCGCATGCCAGTAACCACGTCGCCATGGAGAAGTTGCTGAGCGTAGCCGTAGACGCCGGCCGCGACCAGGGCGACCAGCATCGCGGTCAGGGCCACCATCCAGAGCGAAGAGGACTTCCCCGTCATCGCCGCGTCCGCAGGTAAAAGACCTTGGGCTCCGTCCCCAGACGATCAAGCAGACGAACGGCACGCGCGTCGCGGGCCAGCGCGGCCAGTTCGGAATGCGGATCGGCGAGGTCGCCAAAGGTGATCGCATGCGGTGGACACGCCGAGGCACAAGCCGGCAGCCAGCGCACGACTTCGTCGGTCACGGACTCTCCGTCAAGCCGCGCGTGTTCGACGACGGTGCGAATACGATGGTGGCACAGGGTGCACTTTTCGACGACGCCGGCGGGACGAAGCGCGACGTCGGGATTGGCGCTGCTAGGATCGCCGCCCGGCCAGGCTGGCGCTGTCCAGTTGAAATAGCGACGCGAATAGGGACAGGCCACCATGCAGTAGCGGCAGCCGATGCAGCGATCCCAGATTTGGCTGACGATGCCGTCGTCAGAGCGCTGGGTGGCGCCGACGGGACAAACCTTCACGCATTCGGGACGGTCGCAATGCATGCACGGGACGGGAAATGGCTCCCGGCCAAGCTCGGTCACTGCCGAGCTTTCAGCGTCGGGAACGAGGATCTCCATCCAATGAATGGGCCGCGTGAGCACCGCTTTCTCGGAGCCCAGCGGAGGCACGTTGTTCTCGGCGGCGCAGGCCACCACGCACGCCTGGCAACGCGTACAACGGTCGAGATCGATGGCCATGCCCCAGCGATGTAGCGTTCGCTGCGCCGGGACCGGTTCACCGGCGTTCGCGACCGTCGCGGTCAGCGCACCCGCCGCCTGGGCGGCGCCCATGGCCAGCGCTTGTCGTCGCGTTGGAAGATTGTCGCTGCCTCGACTCATGCGACCTTTCGTATCTGCGCTCGCGTGGCGCTTGCAAGCCAATGCCCGCTTGCCTCGTCGACTAAGCTGCCCAAGACTCCCATGGCGTCTTCCCTGCCGAGGGGCAGGCCGAGCACGCCGGGGCGGACCGTGGTTGAGACCTGGGCCTGGGCCGGCAGCATTCCGAACGACGACTCGACCACCACGTCGTCGCCGTGCTCGATGCCGAGCCGGCGTGCATCGTCGAAAGAAATCTCGATCCGCTGGCCCCAGGGGTTCATGACCGCAGGCAGCTCGGCTAGCCAGGCCATCTGTCGCAATCCGCCCTCGGCGTAGCCGGGTCCGCGAAAGGGCACTAGGGCGAACGGGAAGCGGACGCTGTCGCTCGGCGCTGACAGCGGCACCCACGAAATCGACCGCACGTCGACCACGACTGCTGGCTTTGCGTCGCGCGCGCGAGCGGCTGCGCCTTGAGACTGCAGATCGTCGAGGAGCGACGGCCGAGCCGCCGTCGCGGCAGACAAACCCGCTACGGCGGCCTCGCGCATCGTGTTCCAAGGGAACGCGCGCGCGATTGTTCCACCAAGCACGCGGGCCATGCGAAGGACCACCTCGCCCGTCGCAAGAGTATTGGCGATCGGTCGAACGACGGGCTGGCGAAGCGCCAGCGATGCGCCGGTCTCGACCACGTCCCACCGCTCGAAAAAGGTGTGGTCTGGCAAAACCAAATCCGCAAATGCCGTCGATTCGTCGACGAACGGCGAAAACGAAACGACGAAAGGCACCTTCGCGAAGGCTTCGCGCCAAATTTTGCCGTCCGGCTTGGAATAGACTGGATTCGAATAGGTTTGAAGCAGAACTTTGGCAGCGTAGGGCTTGGCCGAAAGCATCGCCTGGGGAAGCGCCAACAAGCGCGCATCGGTAAAATCGCTTCCCTTGCGACCATCCAGCGGCGGCGCGGCCAATCCAGCGGACGCAGCGGCGTCAGGCTGCAGCGCTGGGAAGGCAAAGGCGTCGCCTCGGTCGAGCCGCATGCCACCGGCAACGTTGAGGCTGCCGAGCAGCGTATTGACCAGGATGGCCGCGCCCGCTGCACCAAGATCAACCAGATCCTCGTCCGCGGAGACGACCGAGGGACGTTGGACGGCGAGTCCATGGGCAGCTCGCTCAATACGCTCCGCCGACACACCCGTCAGGCTCGCCACACTACCGGGCGAAAACTCGGCGAGCAATCGCGCACGCAGGCCCGCGGGCTTGCCGCTTGCATCGATCGAGGGCAGGAAGCCCACGGCCGTCTGCAGCGCGGCTAGGTCGGCCAGATTGTCCCGGACAAGCACGTGCGCAAGCCCCAGCAACAACGCCGTCGCGGTTCCCGGCGCTACATCCATCCAGACATCCACAAAGGTGGCCATCCGTGGCAGGCGGGACGAAGCACAGAAAACGTGCGGCCTTGGCGTCCGGCCCATGGCGCGGGCCAAGCCGATGGCCTGGGGCGACGATTCGAGCGCGCCCGTACCGACGAGAAAGACACACGCTGAGTGCTCGAAATCGTAGCTGGGAACACCCACGGCTCCCGTCAATCTGCGCACGGCCTGCGTGATCTGCGTGCGACCGCCGCAGCCGTGCCCCACGTGATTCGGACTGCCGAACGCCGCCATGAAGCGCGTCCACAGCGCGTGCGTCGCTCCCGCGTACTCGCCGTCGAGCAACACGAGCGACTGCGGCTCCCCCGCCGAGCGCACCTTCGCAAGCTCGGCCGCGAGATCAGCAATGGCCTCGTCCCAGGGAATCTCCTGCCAGCGATTTTCGCCCCGCTGCCCTACCCGACGCCGTGGCGCCCGAACCCGGTCGGGGTGATAAAGCAGTTGCAGCCCCGCCTGCCCGCGCGCGCACACACCGCCGCGATTGACGGGCGATTCCGGATTGCCTTCGACCTTGACCGCCCGACCGTCGGCTACGCGCACGCGCAAGCCGCAGCCGGCACGACAGAGTCCGCACGTGGTGAGCACCCAGCGCTCCTCGCCCGGACGTGTGCCGCGTTCGAGGGGAACCGCGGTTTTGGTCGCGGCGTACGGATCTTGCGACTCTTGCGACGGTCTCGACGTGCGGCAAGCCGCGGCGCCAGCCAGCGCGCCAGCCGCTCCGAGAAAACCACGTCGTCCGAGCTTAGCCATGCATCACTTGTGGCAAGTCTTGCACTGATTGCTGGCGTTGTGTTCCCGGTGGCAGCGCATGCAGTCGTCCATGGTCTGGTGAACGTCGGGCAACGTGAGCGGCAGCGTCGCGGCCAGAATGCCCTGGTGACAGTCTTCGCACTTCATTTTCGCCAGGGTCACGTGCGCGGCGTGGGAAAAATGCACGTGTCCCGGCAAGCGGTCCACGCGAACCCAGGGAATTTCTGCGCCCCGCTCGGCGTAGGCGCGAACCTTGGGTTCGTCGGGATGATCGCCCCGGGCCTTGCCGTGGCAATCCATGCAGTCGGCGACGATCGGGAATTGTGCCTCCGCCTGCTCCTCGGCGCTGGGGTGACACGTGATGCATTTCATGTCCGCCTCCATGTGCCGCTGGTGGCTGAAGGCCATGGGCTGCGTGACGAAGACCGTCCGCCGACATCCTAGGGTCCACGAAGCCGCGAGCATCCCCACGCCAAGAAGCATCAGCCTTTGTAGAGCGCTAGACAACCCGCTATTTCCTAGCCGACTTTCCGCCCTTGCCCTCGGCAGCCGGTTTGGCCGCTTTGCCGGCCACGCAGGTCTTCAGGATCTCCTCGGCTTGCGCCTGAGCCTTTCCTTTCGCGGCGTCCAGCGTGCCAAGCTTGGCCGCTTCGGCCTTGGCGCCGGTGCAATCGCCACGCGCCACGAGAATCTTCACCAGCTCGTAGTGGGCCAAGGCGTTCTGACCGTCGAGCACCACCGCATGTCGGCATTCGTCCTCGGCCGCTTTGGCGCGCATATCCAATTCCACCAGGGCCCGGCAGTAGTCGGCCGCCACGCCGCGGTCTTTCGGCTCCAGCTTGGCCGCCTTGGCCAGGGCAATGGCGGCAGAGGCTACCTGCTTGCGTTTCAGCTCGACGCGGCCGAGCCCCGTCCACGCAGGCGCGAATTTGGCGTCCTTCTGGGTCGCCAGCACGAGCTCGGCGCGAGCCTCGTCGAATTGCTTTTTGTCGGACAGCAAGAGTCCGAGATTGGTGAGCGCCAGCGGACTGTCGGGCATCAGCTTCACGGCCTGACGGCACTCGACCACGGCGCCGTCGAGATCACCCAACTTACGCGAGACCGAGCAGAGGTTGGCGTGGCAGGTACCATCGTTCGGGTTCAGCGCAAGAGCCTTGCGGTAGGCTGCCGCCGCCTCGCCCAGCTGTTTCTGCGCTTCGCGCAGCAAGCCCAGGTTGAAAGCGGCGCTAGCGTTCTTCGGATCGATGGACGCGGCCGCGTCGAGCTCTTTGTCCGCGCCGACGAGATCGTTCTTCCCGAGCAGGAGCGCGCCGAGGTTGTTGTGCGCCGGCGCGAAGCGGCCGTCGCGAACGACGGCGTCGCGGTAGGCTTTCTCGGCGCCCGGAAGGTCGTTCTTCTTTTCGAGAACGACGCCCCGCAAATACGGCGCTCGCGCGTCTTTCGCGTCGGCTTTGGCCGCGGCGTCAAACGCCTGTAAAGCACCCGCTAGGTCGCCGGCCGTAAACAGCTTCTCGCCGCGCTCGAGGTCGGCTGCTGCGCCCTTGGGCGCGCTGCCCGGGCCCGGTCCTACTGCCAGCAAGAAGGAGAACACCAACGTCGTGTGCATTGCCAACATAGTGCACAGGTTCCGACGGACACGCCGGCAAGGTCAAGCTTAAGTGCTAGCTACTTGGTCTTCAGGGCTTGCTTGAGGGCGGTCGAGAAGGCCTCGATGCGCGCCTCGTCGTCGACTTTCTCGCCGGTGGCATTGTCGCGCACGTAGAAGATATCGGCCACGCGGTCGGCGGCGACGCCCACCCGAGAACGGTGAATGTCTAGCCCCTGCTCGGCCAGCGTGTGCGCGATGGTGTAGAGCACGCCCGGCTTGTCCTCGGTAAAGACCTCGACGATGGTGAAGGTGCGGCTGGCATCGTTGTCGACGTTGACTTCCGTCGGTTTGACCTGGGGCTTGGCGCGTTGGTACAGCATCGACGGCGGTGACCGCTTGGCCACGAGCGACTCGACGGTGACTGCGCCCGAAAGGACCTGGTCCAAATCCCGCTTGATGGCTTCGATGCGGTCCTTATCGGTAAGCGCGCCGTCGGGCTCTTTGCGGATGCGAAAGACGTCGAGCGCTTCACCGCTTTTGCCCAGCGGAAGGACTGGCTCGCGGGAATAGATGGCGGCGTCCAAGACGTCGATGCGGTTGGCGTAAAGCACGCCGGCCGCCTTGGCCAACACACCGGGCTCATCGTCCGCTGCCAGCACCAGCTCGGAATAGGTTCCACGCTCGCTGTGGGTGACAGCGATAGCGCACGCCGACTCCCGCTCGCGCATCAGCCGAACGTGGGCCGCAATCTCGTGCGCTTCTTGCTCGGCGAAATAGCGGTCCGGCAAACCCGCGAAGGCGACTACGGCCGAGGGGGAGTGGGCATCCTCCTTCAGCAAAGCGGCGGCCTGGCGCTGGCGCTCTTCCACTAACTCGGCGCGCTCGGCGGCGAGCAAGTCGGGACCGCGGTGCATGTACTTGAGCGTGCGATCGTAAAGCTCGTAGAGCAGCTCGTATTTCCACCGGGTCATGGTCTTCGGCCCGGTCGACGTCAAATCGCAGAACGTCAGAATGAAAAGTTGGTGCAGCCGCTCTTCGCTATGGCTGCAAATGCGGGCGAAGAAATCCAGCAAACTGTGATCCTGTAGGTCCCGTCGCTGGGAGTTGTGCCCCATCTCCAGGTGCGCCCTCACCAAGAAGTCGACCATGTCTACGTCCTCGGACGAAAGGCCCAGACGCAAGGCGATAGCCTTGGCCATGACGGCGCCTTTTTCGGCGTGGTTCGACCCGAGCGGCTTGCCGACGTCGTGGAGCAAGAGCGCCAGGTAGAGCGTCTCGGTGCGGGTAACCCTTGGATAGGCATCGCAGACCTCGGGGTAGTCCTGGCGCAGCTCCCCCCGAGCGATGGCCTTGAGCGTGGCCACCGCGTAGAGCGAATGCTGGTCCACCGTGTACACGTGGTAGATGTCGTGCTGGACGCGCCCCGACACCGGCCCCCATTCAGGCATCAGGGCCGAAAGCAGACCATGGTCGTGCATCTGCTCCAGCCGCGACGGGGTACTGGCATCGTTTACGTTGACGAGCACGTCGAGGAACGTCCTGGCGGCTGCGGGCGATTCACGCAAGGCTTGGTTGTGGTTTGCGGCGGCCTCAGTCAGGAGGTCCAACGTGGCCAGGCCAACGTCCGCGCCCAGATCTTGGGACAACTTGAAAAGACGAATCATCTCCGATGGTTGTTTTTCGAAGATGAAGCTCTCCTTTACCTCCAGTTTGCCTTTGCGAAGGACGAAGCTTGGATCGTCGGCTCGGGTACCCACCACGGTCACCGGGCGCGTAGCGGTGCGCTCATGGGGGCGCACGCAAACCCTTTGCAGAAGTCGCTCGGTCGCGCGCGCGATGGTTCTGGCGTGGGTCTGGAAGTCGCGCATGAGGGCTTCCACCGCGGGAGTGACAGCAGGCCGATCGTCGTCGTCAGCCACCGCGAGTTGGGGATAGAAGAGCGGAGCAATGCGTTCTTGAAGGTCGAAACGCAGCTGGTCTTGTCGCCGCCCAGCCGTGAGCTGTAGCGCCATCCGCAGACGGAGAATGAATTCGATGGCGCTCGACATAGCGTCGGATTGTCGGGGCGACATTTCGCCGAGCGCCTGAAGCTTGGCCGGCGACGACGCGCGAAACCCCGCGTGAGCAGCCCAGCGGCCGACACACAGGTCGCGCACGCCGCCCGGTCCGCTTTTGAGGTCGGGCTCGAGCATGAAAATGGTGTCGCCGAAACGAGAGTGCCGCCCCGCCTGCTCTTCGCGCAGGCGTGCGACCAGGCTGTCGGGCGAGTTTCCGATCACCCGGGCGTCGTAGCGCGCCAGAAACTCAGCGGCCAGCTTCTCGTCGCCGACGAGAAAGCGCGCGTCGAGCAGAGCCGTGGCCGCGGCCAGATCCTTGGCAGGTAGCCCGAGGCCATCGGCGACCGATCGGACCGCATGCCCGGCGTCCACCTTGGCATCCCAAAGCGGAACGAGAATAGAGTGGGCCAACGCTTCGACTTTACTGCCCGGATTTTTCGCGCACAGGAACAGCAGGTCGAGGTCGGAATACGGCGCCAGCTCTCGGCGACCGAAGCTGCCGGTAGCAAGAACGGCGATGCCCGATGAAGACCCGACTTGCGCCTTGCCGAAGTGGTACCGCAAGACCCTGTCGATGGCACTCTCGACTGCCGAAGTCAGCGCTCTGCCAAGCTCGGTCCCGCTCGTGCCGGCGGCGACGCCACGCTTGGCCGCATCGCGCGCCTGCTGCACTTGGGAGGTGATCCATGCGGCATCGGGCGCAATCGGTTCTTCTGGCGTTACCATGAGCGATACAGCATCCATACCTGGACAACCATGAGATGTCGAACCGAGACGTCTCGTCGCTGTCACACACAAAAAACGCCTTGGCGACGTTGACGGCGCGCTCGCCCTGCGGCACCGTATGGATCATGTCGGCAATTGAATTGGCCCCGCTTGCGGATCGCTTGGACGAGGAAGAAGTAAAACTGCTTGGCAAACTGCTGGAGCAGGCAGGCGCGAAATTGCCCGCACTCGACGACCACACGACGCACACCTTCGCCAAACGCCTCAACGAAGAGGCCATGACCGAGTTCCTCGATCGGCTGGAAGCCCACGATGTGGCGGCCGACATCTACTTGCCGCTCGAGTTCGAAGGCCCAATCACGGTTGGTGATTTTCGCGTTGCCTCGGCGTACGCCCTGCAGGAGACACTCGAAGAAATGAAGGAAGAGCTGGCCATCGAGGACGACACCTTCGAAAAAGACGAAGAAGACGAGGAGGAGGACGCGGAAGAGGTCGACGAAGGCAGCGTCATCGAGGCACAGATGCGCAACATCTGGCAGCTAGTCGCCGACGCCTGCGGCGAGTCCCTCGAGAAGAACTATCCGCTCCACCTCCGCGTCTGAGCGCGTCTCGGAACGATGGCCATGACCGACTTGGTACTGACCCTCATCGGATCCGATCGACCCGGCTTGGTCGAGGCGGTAGCAGAGGTCGTGGCTACCAATGGCGGCAACTGGCTCGAAAGCCGCATGGCCCACCTGGCGGGCAAGTTCGCTGGCATTCTACGTATCGAGGTCCCGGCCGACAAAGCGGCGAACTTGCAAAGCGCCCTCGCCGAGCTGGATGCCCGCGGACTCAAGGTGGTCGGCGAGGCCGCGGGCGGCGCCACCACGGCAGCCGGCGGTCGAACCCTCGACCTGGAGCTGGTCGGGCTCGATCGGCCAGGCATCGTGCGTGAGATTTCCCAGCTACTTTCCGGCAGCGGGGCGAACGTGGAGGAGCTTTCCACCGACCGATCGAGCGCGCCCATGTCAGGCGAGATGCTTTTCGAAGCCAAGGCCCGCGTACGCTTGCCGAGCAGTGCCGACCTGTCGAAGTTGCGAGGTGCGCTCGAACGCTTGGCAAGCGACATGATGATCGAGATCCGCTTGGTCGAGACAGCTCTCGAAGCCAAGCCGCGCAAGAGCTAAAAGAACGCTCGCGTAATATCGCCGAAGACGAAGCGGGTCTAAGATCGGCGCGTGGCACCAGAAAGCCGCATCGACCGCTATGTCCCCGAGGCGCAACTCGGCTCTTGCGGTCCCGTCGCAACCTTCCGCGTTCGCACGCAGGGCGACGACCGAGCGACCGTGCTCAAAGTGCTGTTTGCGGATCGCGTCGACAAAGACCTGGCCGAGCCGCTCACAAAGCGCTTTCTGGCGGCTGGACGGCGAAGTCAAGCGTGCTCGCTGGCAACCACTGCGCAGATATACGAGGTCTCCGACGACCCCAAGGCGCCCTTTGTGGCACGGCAATGGATCCAGGGCTCGTCGCTCGACGAGATTGTGCGCCTCGGAGCAAAAAATGGTGCTCCCGCCGGCCTCGACCCGATTGCCGCCGGCCTGATCTGCGCGGATGTCGCTAGCACTCTCGAAGCGGCTCGAACAGCGCCGACTCCGCTCTTTCACCTGGGATTGTCTCCGACCAACGTCATCGTCACGTCTGCGGCCGAGGCCAGCGTTCTGGATTTTGCAATCGCGGCTTCCGTTCGCTGGGAGGGCGTCCACTCCGCCGACCGCGGGCTCTACCTGGCGCCCGAGCTTCGGGGCATCCAAACCGTCGATACTCCCGCGGGCCCGGCGCACAAAGCAGATGCCTTTTCCCTCGGCGCCCTGCTCTACTTTCTCCTGACTGGTATGCCACCGCCCGCACACGTTGCGGCTCCGACTGACCTTGAACAACACCTGCGCCAGTCACTCGCCCATCGCTCGCGTCTTCCCGATTCCCTGGTGGGGGCGGTTCTGGCTTTGACGTCCGTCGACCCGCAAGCTCGCCCCAACGTAGACAAATCGCTGCGAGACCAGCTTTCGCTGGACGTCGTCTCGGATTCCGAGCGGCGTGACTACCTGGCAAAGGCACTGCCCACGTCGACAGCCTCGGCGCCTCTGCATGCCCCGTCTCGTACCTCGCATCTCCCGCGCATGCCCGTCCGACAGGGACCATCTGCCGTGGCACTCGCGAAGCGCCGCTCGCCCCCCGCCGCCGTCAGCCTCGCGGCTCTAGCCTTCTGCAGCGCTCTTGCGTTCGGCTACTACAGCCTGAGGACTGCTGGCCGCACAGATCGCACATCCGCAAGCACCCGATCGCCTTCGCCTGCGGAGCAATCTGCATTGGATGCCGCTGTCCCGAGCGTGGCTGCGTCGCCCACCGCAGCTCCACGATCGCCGGAAATGGACGACACGCCAACGCGCGTTCCGGGCCGCCTGTATCTCGATACGACGCCCGACCAGGCCGCCGTTTGGGTTGACGGTGTAGTACGCGGAATGACGCCTGTAGATCTCCTCTTGGGCACAGGTGGACATCGTGTTGTCGTCATCAGGCCTGGCTACCTGATCTTGCGCGCTGTCTTCGACACGACCAAAGGCGAATACGCTCGTCGCAGTCTTCAGCGGGTCGCCTATGTCCCGGTCGGCGACGGTGTGCTCGACATTCAATGTCAGAGTGCCGACAAGTATCCGATTTTGATCGACGACGAAGAAACTGGCCTCCTTTGTCCGGCCAGCCGAGTCCGCGTGCCTTCGGGAAAACACACGGTCGGCGTCTTCATCCCACCACCAGGAAAGAGTCGCGCCGTCGAAGTCGAAGTCCCACCAGGACTGAAGCCGAAGCTCGTTACACTCGGCGACTGACGACTACTCAAGAACCTCGCTCCAGCTGAAGCGTCGATACAGCCCCGCGCCTGCATTCGGCGGAGTCGCTCTTCCCACCGAGATGGTGTCGGGAACGAGCGACGATATTTCCGTCGCACCCGACGAGCCAAAAATGAAGACTCGCCCGCCGAGAATGACTGGCGAGGTAACGGGCTCGTTGGCAACGCTCACGCCTAGACGTTGAGAAACCGTGCCCGTTGCCGAGATACGATGAATGGTGAAGTACGTCTGTCCACGCGTGCATCCATCCGCGCTGAAGACGTACCACATCGTCATCACCTCGAATCCCGAACCATCCGCCAACAAAAGACCGACGGGCGTAGATGTCGGTCGAGCTCCGGCAGGGAGGCTGCCCGTACAGCTGACCTTGCCATCCGGATCCACCTGTGTGACGCCACAGATTTCGTTGTCGTTGCCGACCGTGAGGGTTATTTGTCCGCCGTTGCCCCATGTCGTATCTTTCGTGACGGAGCCTAAATTACCGAACGAGTCCGTCTGAACGTTTTCCTTCCAAAACACCATCTTTGAGGCAGGCAGAGCAGCGGTCTCTATGTCCAAATTCGAATTGGTCACTTGCACCGGAAAAATCTGATGTGCAAACGCGCTGGTGTAGGAGTCGCGGTCAAGTTGCACGACGGTCGGGGAGAAGTGGAGTGGGTGGTCGCAGCCGAACGACTGATCGACGCTAGTACCTGAGCCCAAGAGAAAGCGGAAGAGCTGCCCCGATGTGTCGCCCAAATACCCTGCAATCAGCTTGTTGTCCTGCCCTTTGGCGAAATCGCGAGCCGTTGCCACATCGGTAAGCGCGGTGTACTCCTGCGCGCATGTTGCAGCCGGTGTCACCGCGTTCGTGCTCACGATATTCCCCGTGACTGCCGACGCTGTGACGAGAGAGCGTCCCTGCGTTGTGCTGCCGTCGGTAACCGAATAACCCGATGCGAATACGACGCGGTAGTCGTCCATGGCTGTTGTGCGATTCAGAAAGAACGCCGGTAAGGAAATGGTGTTGCCCAGCAAATTGTCATACGAGGCTGCACCTGTCCCGTAGCCCGTGTGCCACTGAACCTGAATGGGCGGGTCGGCAAGACCCGTGTTGCCGAAAGGCCTGGTTACGTCCAGCATGAACGTGTCACTCCCACCGTAGCCTTCGGGCATGATGAGCAGGGTCTTCCAAACCGCGGTCGAAGCATCGGAGCAGCCGCCTACACACATTGTTTTGGCCTTCGGCGAGTCCGCCAGACCGAAGATGTGCGTGTACGGATCGGGCTTCTCCCCTCCCTGTCCGTATTGACGGCGCACAACGGACATCATATCCGGTGCCAAGAACGCAAAAGCCTCCGTCCCCGCCGTGTAGAGCGTTCCACCAACCGTGGTGTCTTCCAAGAAGAACGCATGCAGAAGGCCGTCCGATGACCCCACGTAGATAAGGTGAGAGCGATTCTGGTATTGAAGAAAGAACTCGTGTCCCCCGGGCTCTGAAATATCACCCGGGCTCGCCACATCAATGGGCGTCGAATTGACGATCGCGCCGAGGATGGCCGGATTCTTATACACGGGATCCCCAAGCATCCACCGGGTCACCTGCTCGGCCTCGGCGGCTGTCGCGCCCATGCCCAGGGCGGACAACGCTGAGCTATTGGTCACGGCGTGCGTAGCGGGATCGACGGCGATCTTCATCATTTGCGTTCCATCCCAGGTATACACTCTTCGCTGCCACCAGTTCATGGACGCCAACTTCTGGTAGGCGTCCCACGCAAGCACCGGCGCGGCCCCTGACAGATCGTAGGCCAGCAAGTGTCCCTTCCACTGCGGGAAATCCATGCGTGAGTCGAGAGCGTAGCGACCCTCCGCGACCGTCGTGGCCTGCTGGGTGCCCGCCGAGGTGCTCGTAGGCGCGGTCGAATAGCTTCCCCGCACGGCATTGTAGATGACCAGCTGGAGCGCCGAATTGAGCTCATCTTCGTTTTGGGCAAGGTAGGCGAATGGCGCTACGCCGTCGTTGTCTGCATCGGTGCCGCCTGCGCGAGCAATGTTGTCATTGACAGTCCGCGGCGACCCGGCACTGACATCCCCCGAGAACCCGACGACGAACGTGCGCACGCCGAGATTCTGGCGCAAGTTGTAGGCGCCCAGAACGGATCGGCACTGACACCCTGCCGCGACCGGATTCTTCTCTGCGCATGCCGCCGAATCGCAACCATTGTCGCCCGGGCCGTTGGCTGCACCGTCGGTTATGAGCAAGATGTAGTTGTCTCGGCAAGGCAAGTGGTCTGCAGGAATGCCCGCCGTCGCATTGCCGTTCTTGACGGATGCCATGTAGTCGTAGGCATTCGTATTGATTGTGTGCGCGACGTCGTTTTGGAGTGTACAACCCGTAGGCGTGCTCCAATACGTGATCAGGCCGCCATTCGCGGCTGGCGCCATCGCCTGCGTGATGGCGTCCGCCGCCGCTCTCGACTGCGTTGGATCGTCGGTCGAGCTCAGGAATGGCGCCAATTGCGTGTCCCAGCGTCCGCCGCATGTCGCCGAGCAGACGCTTCCACAATTCGGAAAGTCGAGCGGTGGCGCCGCGCCGCCGTTGTAGTAATTGGTCAGCGGTTGGTAGTAGGTATACGGCTGTCCATTGACGGCGATGTCCTGCCCGCCATACGCAGGTTGAATGGACATCGTCGTCGAATTGCCGCCCGTCCTTCCCGTGTATTGGTAATAGGCCCCTTCAAAATGCCCCATACCAAGGTCACCCGGAAGATCACAGTCGTGGCCACACCAATCCGCATCTACATCCATCCACGTGCTCACGTCGGTTCGGACGCGATAGCGGCTGTTCGGCGAAGATTGCAACCTCATATCGATGCCGTTGATTCGACAACTCGCTGCCGGCCCCGTCTGGTTGTCCCAACAATGCGCTGACGCTATCGAGCCGACAGCCTCGAAAACGGTAACCATGCCCGTGGTCCCGCCAGTATTCAAGAAGTACGGGAAATACCCAGCCTGATAGAAGGTCATGAGCCCGAAGTTGAGCAGACCGTAGTTGTTCTGCACTACAGAACTAACTGCACGCTTCGCAATAACGGCGCGCGACGTCGCCGGACCACAAGCATCGCCCGATCCTGTGCAGTCCGTGTCATTCCGGCAAACCGTCTGAGCGATTCGACACATGCGAATAGGACCAATCGGACCGCTCCGCGCTTCCGCGCAAATGTCCGTCGAGCTAACCGGCTGAACGCAGTTGTTGATCGCGGGAAAGACGCAAGTATTGATGGGCGTGATGCAAGTATTCGAGGTAGCCACACACGCATTATCTGTCTTCGACGCGCAGGTATCCTGGGGCAGATTGCAGATGTTGCTGTTCCCAACGCATGTCTGTCCGGCAAACATGCATTTCTGTCCTTGCGGACATTGTCGATAGCTGTTGTTACAACTGGCACCGGATGCGGAACAAACGCCCGTACTCGGAGTCGGACAATCGGTATCCGTCGCACAGCTATCGTTCGTCAGACTGCAGCGTTTGTAACTTGGACAGTCTCCGTTGGATGTACAGCCACCTCGTGGCGTTCCGCCTAGCGAGCACGTCGACGTTCCCGCCAGGGTTGGACAAGCCGCCGCCGTCGAGCAGACCGTAGATACCGAGTGCGCACAAACGCTCATCGCTGAGCAATTGGCTCCTGGATTTGGGCATGTCAGATCGGTGTACTTGCACTTGCCGACGGCAACACAATCGCCATCACTGGCGCAGGTGGTCCCCGTAGCCGAACACACCGTGCCCTGAATCGGACAACTGCGGTCCTTGGAGCACGTCGCATTGATAACGGTGCAGCTCACGTTTCCAAGTGACGTCTGAGTCGACGTCGACGTCTGCGTCGATGTCAGGCTCTGGGTTCCTGTTTGTGTCAGGGTCCCTGTCCCGAGCTGCGTGGCCGTTCCTGTCTGGGTCGTGGTCGTCGTGACCGTGCTGGTTTGCGTCTGCGTGTTTGTTACGGTTTGATTCCCGGACGAGATTTGCGTGGTCGTGGTCGTCTGCGAACTGGTTCCGCTTTGGGTCGTCGTGCCGGTTTGGGTCTGTGTTGCCGTCTGGCTCGTTGTACTCGTTTGAGTACTGGAGCCCGTCTGAGTCGTCGTGCCAACCTGGGTAGCCGTGCTGGTTCGCGTGCCGGTTCCCGTCTGCGTTCCGGTCTGCGTCGAGGTTCCTGTTCCCGTTTGCGTGCGCGTGGAGGTCTGTGTTCCTGTGCCCGTTTGTGTCGCTGTACCAGTCTGAGTCGTTGTGTACGTCAGAGACGCGGAGGTCGTCGCGGTGGCCCGGGTCGATGCCGTCACTGTGGCAGGGATCGTGTTGGTAGTGTTTCCAACCCGGGATTGGGTAGTCACAGCCCATCCCCAATCCCACCAATTGGACAACGATGGCGTATAAACAGTCGCGGTTCCCGTTGAAGATGTCGCTCCACTGATGGTTCCGGTTGCGGTCAGGACCCGGGTCGACGTACCGTTATAGGTCGCGGTCACGACGCTGGTGGCATTGGCAGTCGCGCTTCCGACGTAGTAGTCGGTCGTCGTGTAGGTATGGGTGTTGTTGCTCCAGAAATCCCAATCGTAGGCAGTGTTGGTGTTCGTCACGGTGCCGGTGATGGTTGCCGTGACGGTTGCCGTCTTGGTTGGAGACTGCGTGGTCGTGATGGTCTGCGTGTTCGTCCCGGTCTGGGTGTTTGTTCCGGTCTGGGTTTGTGTCGCGGTCGGCGTGTTGGTAACGGTCTGTGTCTGCGTCGCCGTAGACGTCGCCGTGGCGGTCTGGGTGTTTGTTGCGGTCTGCGTGCTGGTAGCGGTTCGGGTATTCGTGGAGCTCTGGGTCTGGGTTGCCGTCTGCGTATTGGTCGCTGTTCGAGTAGTAGTCGCGGTTTGAGTCGTGGTCGTAGTCTGTGTATTCGTACCGGACTGCGAGCCTGTCGCGGTCTTGGTAGAAGTTCCGGTCGACGTCCCGGAGAGGCTCTGCGTGTTCGTGGATGTCTGCGTGCTGGTGTTCGTAAGCGTATTGGTTGCTGTCTGTGTGCCCGTGATGGTCGCGGTATTGGTGCCGGTTTGGGTGTTGATACCGAGTGTACAGTTGGTCGTCGGAATGGAACACGAGCCAGGATCCTGCGGACAATCATCCGATGTGCTGCAAGCAGTAACGCCATCTTTCTGACAGTAGCCAGTGCGACAATCATCGTCGGACATACACACCCGACCCCACAGCTTGCAGAGCCCCTGCACTCCGCCATTACGACAGTGAGCGCCGTTGTCGCAGTCCACGCCGGCCTCCGTTGAATTTGCGAACTGCCCGCCGGGCACGCCCGTCATCGACCCCGACGTGTCGAGAATAATGAGCATATTCGCCTTGTGCAGCTGCCGTTCGATCACGACCAGCGGGTTCACCCGTGCATAGGATCGAGGTAGGGCGAGGAAGGATCCAACGAAGAAGACGGCGACCGCACCAACGGCAACGCAGCGTCGCCGAAGCTGGCGTAGTGCGCCGCCCCTAAACTTGGAACCATTCACTTTGCCCTTCATCGGCTGAAAACCGCGCTTCATTGACCAAGGCACGACAGGCTGTCGACAACTTCTTGCGGGGTTCGTTGCATAGTTTACAACATATTAATAGTAAGTTAGATTACTTAACGTGGATAGCATTATCGAAATGTCTACCCGACGGGCTCGATACTCGCTGGATCGAGCTTTGCCAAGCACCCCAGCAACTATCGCGCCAGCAGCCGAGCTGCTGGACGTGTTTTCAACCGAGCGAAAACCTCGCTATTGTTGGTCACCATGCTGAGCGAAGAGACACGCGCTCCCACTGCCGCCATCATCGTCATCGGTGACGAAGTCCTGTCCGGAAAGGTCGAAGAGCAGAATGCCCGCTTTCTGGTACGCGAGCTGCGCCAGCTGGGCGTGGGCGTCCGGCGCATCGAGGTGATTCCCGACGTGCCCGCCGAAATCATCGCTTCGGTGCGAGCAGCGTCCTCGACCTTCGACCACGTCTTCACCTCGGGCGGCATCGGCCCAACCCACGACGACGTCACGATTGCCGCCATCGCAGCGGCGTTCTCGGTCTCGGTCGTGCGCAACGCCGAGCTCGAAGCCTGCATCCGCCAGGCGGCCGGTGAACGCCTGTTCGAACGCGACCTGCGCATGGCCGACATTCCGCAGGGCGCGGCGCTCCTGTACGGCGAAGGAGGCCTGCACACGCGCTGGCCGGTCATCGCGTACCGAAACGTGTACATCCTGCCTGGCGTGCCGTCGATCTTGCGCCGCAAGTTCGCGATGATTCGCGACCAGTTCGCCGCGCCGCCGTTTTTCAGCCGGGCCGTGTTTTCGCGGGACGGCGAAGGTGCCATTGCGCACGTACTGGACAAGGCCGCCGCCGACTTTCCCAGCGTGGCGATTGGTTCCTATCCCCACGTCGACGCCGCGGACCACAAGGTGCTCATCACCCTCGACGGCCGCGACGAAGCGCTGGTGGTCAGCGCGTGCGCGCAGATCGTCGCGGAGCTCGGCAGCGCGGTCGTTCGCGTCGAATAGGAAATGCTATAAAGCCGCCGTGAACGAGCTACCCCCAAGCGTCAAAGGGATGAACGACATCGCGCCACCCGAGGTGGCGAAGTGGCAATTCGTCGAGGATAGGGCACGCGCCGTGCTCGACGCATTCTCGTACCGCGAGCTGCGTACGCCCATCCTGGAATACACGCCGCTGTTCACGCGCTCCGTTGGCGAGTCCACCGAGGTCGTGGAAAAGCAGATGTACACGTTCGACGACCGCGACGGCAGCAGTGTAAGCATGCGCCCCGAGGGCACGGCCTCGGCGGTGCGCGCTTACATCGCGCGCTCGCAGTGGCACCAGGAGCCGGTTACGCGTTGGTTCTACATGGGGCCGATGTTTCGCCACGAACGGGCTCAGCGCGGCCGCTTACGCCAGTTCCACCAGATCGGTGCCGAGGTCTTCGGTTTGCCAGGTCCGGCCATCGACGCCGAAATGATCGCCATGCTGGTAGCTCTCCTTGCCGAGCTGGGCATCAAGAGCTCGGACTTGGACGTAGCCGTCAACAGTTTGGGCTCGCCCGACGAGCGCGCTGCCTACCGCGAGACACTGCGCGGTTACTTCGCTGGCCACGTCGACAAGCTCGACGAATTTTCGCGCCGCCGCCTCGACACCAATCCGCTGCGCATCCTCGATTCCAAAGATCCCAACGTCCAGGCTCTTTCCGCGAACGCGCCCATCCTGCTCGACGTGCTCGGCGAGGCGTCAAAGACGCACTTCGAGACCGTGCGCAAACACCTCGCGGATCTTGGCGTCGAGACCGGTCTCGACCCGCGCTTGGTGCGCGGTCTCGACTACTACACCGGCACGATTTTCGAAATCAAAGCCAAGGTCGGTGACTTGGGCGCGCAAAACACAGTGTGCGGCGGTGGTCGCTACGATCGCCTAGTGGCGTCGCTGGGCGGTCCGGAAGTACCCGCTATGGGCTTCGGCATGGGAGTCGAGCGCGTGCTGCTCGCCATGACAGCGCCAGCCGAAAGCTTCGAGCCTGGCGTGATCCTCTACATCGCCGCGCTCGGGGACAAGGCCCGCGCTTTCACGCTGCCCATCGCCCACCGGCTGCGCTTGGCGGGAATTCGCACGGAAATCGAGCACCGAGATACCGGCCTCAAGGGACAGCTCAAGCGCGCGGACGCCCTGCGGGCGCGGCTGGCGCTCATCGTGGGAGACAACGAGCTGGCCTCCGGCAAGCTGATCCTGCGGGACCTGACGACTCGACAGCAGTCGGAAGTCAGCGTCGACGAGCTGGAAGCGCGTGTGCGCCAGTCCATGGACTAGGGGGAGTTGGCGCTCGACGTTAGGTCTGCCGCAGGCAGGTCAGGGTCGAAACATCGTGGAAGGCGGCGCTCGGCTTCTGCGAGTGAGCGAGGACCGCTCCTCCGGGAACGTCCATCAACGGCCGCGCTACGCGCGTCCATGATGGACTCGGTCGTCGCTTGGCGTCCGGCCGCGGACGGCCGGAGCAGCTCCTCACGTCCCGTCGGAGTCGCTCCTCGCTCACCCGCACGCCGAGCTTGGCTTCACATCATTGCCGACCAGCCTCTCGACCTTCTGCTGCATTCCAATCCGATTGCGAGAGTTGTCGAGCTGC
>Ga0066789_10000171_pt1 | contig 22303 bp, 13 predicted proteins | sample OrgsoiDNA2013049_FD_70960 | JGI IMG/M metagenome (GOLD analysis project Ga0066789, IMG submission 70960) | Permafrost soil microbial communities from the Arctic, to analyse light accelerated degradation of dissolved organic matter (DOM) -... | ecosystem: Environmental > Terrestrial > Soil >...
ACAACCGCACCACGGGATTTCAGTCCAAGAATCGTAGAGGTGGGCGAAACCGTGCTGCGTCGCGGCGGGGAAATTCGCCTGATCGCTGCCGGATACGGGCAGTCACGATTTGTTGAACCGAAATTCAGGGCTCTCTACCTCTACTTGTTGTTAGGCTCCCTGGGGCGTTGTTTCGACGGGAAGGGGTCTCTCGCCTAACCAATTCACGAGAATGATGCATTTGGAAACCGAAAGAATGAAGATCTGGATCTTCGTGTGCGGCATGGTGCCGGGCGGGGACATCGAGGATCTCACCAATTCCACCGACACCTCGCCGTAAGTTATGCCTACTCATCGCTCTCATGCCCCGTTGTCCCTGGTGGTCGGCCAAGACCGCCGAGCTGCGAGCGTTGGGGACGTCGCACGAGGCATGATAGAGGGTGACGAGTGGGCCGTTGCCGAGACGTGGCGGAGGTTTGCGCCCATGGTGCTCAGGATGGCGAAGCGCATCTTGGGCTCACAGTCAGAAGCTGAAGACGTCGCGCAAGAAGTCTTCTATCGCGTGTTTCGCAAAGCGAAGTTACTGCGCGAGCCCGACAGCTTGCGCAGCTTTGTTTACGCGTGCGCCGTCCGCGAGCTCAAGACGGAGCTGCGTCGACGGAAGCTGCGCGCGTGGCTCCGCTTCGACAAGCCCGAGGTGCTGGCCTGCCTGGGCTCACGGACGTTGGATGTCGAGTCGCGCGATCTGTTGCGGAGGTTCCACGGCTTGCTCGAACGCTTAGCCGCGCGCGATCGCCTTGTGTTCGTTTTGAGACGCATGGAATCGATGACCGTAGAAGAGATTGCCGCATCCATGGAGATGTCGGAGTCTACGGTGAAGCGATCGATGGCCCATGCTTCGAGCCGATTGTCGCATTGGATCGCCGCCGACCCTGGCCTGGCGGGGCTGCTCGACGGAGCGAGGTGGGGGAATGACTAACATGACCGATGAATCCAAGGCCTCGCGCACACTCACCGCGTTGACGGAGCTCTACGGGACCAGCTTAGAACCAGCCACGTCGGCGGAGCTCGACCGAGGTCTCGACGCGCTTTTAGCGCGGGTTGCCTCGGGTAGGGCGCGTCGACCGAAACTTATTCGATGGTCGTTGGTTGGCGCCACGGTAGCACTATCGACGCTGTTTGCCCTGAAGGTTACTTCAGTGGTTCATAGGCGCACCCAGGCTCTTGAGCCCATCGCCCTTACCTATCGCATCGATGGAGGTAGCGTTCTTGAGGGTGGCTATCTGCGCGAGTCCGGGCACGCCGGCATCAACGTGTTCTTCAACGAAGGGAGCAAGCTTGCGCTTACGCCGGGTACCCGCGGGCGCCTTCGCGCAGTCGACAAAGAGGGCGCGCTCGTGAACCTTGAGCATGGTACGGCGTCTTTTCAAGTCACGCCTAACCACAGCCGGCGCTGGCTAGTCGATGTCGGTCCATTCCTTGTGACAGTCAAGGGAACTGTCTTTACGGTCTCATGGGATCCGCTACGCGAGCAATTCGAGCTCAGGCTCAGGCAGGGTCATGTGGTGGTCAGCGGCCCGGTTTCGGCGGGTGAAATTGCGCTGCGGACCGGCCAGCATTTGATCGTGAACTTGGCAACGACGGCGACCGTGATTACGGAAGATAATCCGGAGCAGGAAGGTGATTCTGTCACTGCTCCCGAGCAGCAAGCCGTGTCGGCACCACGTCTGCAGCCGCCGAGCGAAGTTGACAATCCCGTTGGCCCCCGCCGTGTCCCAGCGTCCGTCCCACGTACCGCCAAGACGGCAGACCTGCGCCCATGGAGCGACGAGCTGGCGCGCGGCCACTGGGACCGCATTCTCGAGGACGTCGAGCGTATCGGCGTCGAGTCGGCGCTAAGCAAAGCGTCTAGCAAGGATCTGTTCGCTCTCGCCGATGCCGCTCGCTATCGACGCCGCCCGGACCTGGCTCGCGCAGCATTGCTGGCCGAGCGCCAGCGTTTTCCAGAGTCTCCACGCTCGCTTGATGCGCTTTTTCTACTCGGCCGCACGGAGGAATCGCGCGAAGGCGGCGCCGCCCCAGCACTCGGGTGGTACGACGAGTACTTGGCCCACGCAGGTGCGGGCGCATTGGTCGGGGAGGCACTCGGCCGAAAGATGATTCTCACCGACAAGCTGCAAGGTCCGGCACAGGCCCGGCCCATTGCCGAGGATTATCTTCGTCGGTTTCCCAAAGGAAGTTATGCTGGATCGGCACGCGCGCTGATTCGCGCCCACTAATAGAGTCCCGTGAAACGCTTTTCGTCCGCCATGCTCTTTTCGGCATTCTTTGCCTGGGCGTGGCCCCTGCACGCAGCTACCGTGGTCATCGTGCGGCCGCCGAGCCCGTCTTTCGATGTGACCGAGACGCTGTCGCGGATCCATGGGGAATTGTTGTCGGTGGGTCTTGAGGTCACATTGACTGACCGCCCGCCCTCTCGCGAGCGCGGCGATTCGCGAGCATGGGTCGCCCAGATGGCGGATGCGGCTGGCGCTCGTGCAATCGTTGACATCATTGGAAGTGATGCCTGGCTTGCCGTTGACGTCTGGATTGTCAAGACACCGCCAGGACGCTTCGAAGTCACTCGAATTGCCGGCGAACCTAACACGCCGAACCCATCGGAAAGGCTAGCACTCCGAACGATCGAAGCCCTGCGCGCGAGCCTGCTCGAGATGGATTTGGCGGCACGGCAGGCGAGGGGTGAGCTTATTGCCAAACCATCGCCGCCCACGGTGGTCGCATCCGAGGTCGACACCGCAGCAAACCAGCGCGCGCGCTTTGCGTTCGAGATAGGCGCTGCGGGGCTGATGAGCCTGGATGGCGTCGGACCTGCGATTCTGCCGACGGTACGGGCGGGTTGGGAGGCTCGCTCATGGCTTTTCTTGCAGGCGGCCCTGGCGGGTGCAGGCAGTCGGCCGACCGTCACGACGACGGCCGGCAATGCACGGGTTGCCCAGCAGTATGGCCTTCTGGGCACATGCTTTCGCCTTGGTTCGCAGCGCCGGCTTTGGCCCTTTTTCGGTCTCGCAGCCGGCGTGCTGCACACTTCGGTCGCGGGCCAGGCTGAGCTTGGCGTGGAAGGACATGACGAGGACCGATGGTCTCTCCTGCTCGATGCGAGCGTGGGGACGGGGCTGCGCCTCTATCCCCGCTATTATATGACGCTCGCCGCACATGTGCAGGTGGCCGATCCGTACGTCGCGATTCATCTCGCGGATTCCGTGGGAGCCACGACGGGGCGGCCCAATCTTCTGCTAACCCTTACCGTCGGAGCGTGGCTATGAAGGTGAGGATCGCAGTCGGGTTGCTCGCAATCGTAGGCGTCGTTTTCGCCGTTGTCGCTACGGTCAGTTGCCGTCGTACCGACGTGTACGCCTTGACAGCCGTGACTGCGATCGACGGCAGCAGCGATGCAACCGGCGCGGAGGTGGCTGGAGCAGAAGCCATCTACGTCGCGCCAGACGGCGATGACTCGAATCCAGGAACCTTTGCCGAGCCCCTACGAACCGTCGCCAAGGCCCGAGCTCTCGTTCGGACCAAGAATAGCGCGATGACCGCCGACATCACGGTGTACTTGCGCGGTGGAACCTACCCTCAAACGAGCACGTTGACGTTTGCGAACGCCGACTCTGGCAGCGGCGGATTCTACGTCAGGTACATGGCGTACCAGAACGAACGGCCCCTCATCACTGGAGGCCAGCCGATCAAGGGGTGGAAGGTCTCCGATCCGTCGAGCAACATCTATTCGGCAAGCGCGGGCTCGACGCCTTTCCGGCAGCTCTACGTCAATGGCGTCAAAGCAATCCGCGCGCGCAGCCCGAACCTTGGGACAGATGGTGCCGCCAACTTCAACCGGCTTTCTGGCTACGACAATACCGCGCACAATGTTCAGGTCTCGAGCTCGTACGTGTCGAACTGGAACAATCTGACCAAGGTCGAGATGCATTTGATGACAGCCTGGGTGGACAACACGCTTCGAATTGCGTCCGTCACGACCTCGGGCAACACGGCCTCCATCAAGTTCCAAAGCCCGGAAGATGCGCTTCTTTTCGTGCGACCCAGTCCGACGCTCGATAACTACAATACGGGACAACCGGGTCGAGTCTTCTACTTTGAAAACGCCTACGAGATGCTCGACCAGCCCGGAGAGTGGTACCTCGATGAGACCGCGAATGTGGCTTACTATAAGCCGCGAACCGGCGAGGACATGGCGACCGCCACGGTCGTCGTACCGACGGTCGAGACGATTCTGAGCGTGAAGGGCACGAGCACGTCGGACCAAGCCAGCTACCTTTGGTTTCAGGGACTGACCTTCGCACATGCGACGTACATGCGTCCGAGCCAGTATGGCTTTCTCGATTATCAGTCGGGTCAGTACAATTTGACGGCACCGGCGAACAACAAGCAGACCGTGGGTCGACCGAACGCTGGCGTCAGTGTGATGAACGCCCATCACATTCAGTTCGAAAGAAATATGTTCACCCAAATGGCCGCGACCGGGTTGGATTTCATCTCGGGCACGCACGACGACAGGATCATCGGCAATGTGTTCACCGAGATCGGTGGCAATGGCATCTCCGTAGGAAAGTTCACCGCGGACGAGACGACGGAATTCCATATCCCCTACAATCCGTCCGACACGAACGAAATCTGTACCAACGACACCATCAAGAACAACTACATCCACCATGTGACGACGGAATTTCAGGGCGCCTCCGGTATCGCCGGCGGTTACCCGCGGAACGTCGATATCGAGCACAACGAAGTGGCCGGGGCTAACTTCACCGCTATCATTCTCGGATACGGACTGACGACCTCGGTCAACGCGATGGCGAGCAATAAGATCGACTACAACAATATCCACGACGTTCTCAATGTCCTTGGTGGAGGAGCTGCAATCATCACGATTTCGAATCAAAGTCCAGCATCCGAGATGCATTACAACTACTTTCACGACTTCGCTATGTCCCAATGGGCCGACTTCTCGACAGAGTCCATCTTCCTGGATGACGGGACAGTTGGATACGATGTTGCGCACAACGTGATGGACAGCCCCCAGGCATTCCTGCGTTCCCCTAACGCTGGGGCAAATACAAGCGATGACAACGGCCCAAACCCGAACGGAGCCCAAAACACAATGGCAGTTGCCGGGATCGAGCCGAGCTATTCCGACATCAAGAATCTGACCATTCCCCTTGCGACGTTTTGACGGCGCGAGCGCCACGCGACGATAGCGGGGCGGGGGCATGAGCGCTCGGCGGACAATCGAGCTGGTGCCCCGGCGTTTTCGTTGTCGATTGTTGAACCGAAATTGGGGCCCGCGTACCTCTATCAGCTTCGGTCGCAGTGCGACTTTTTGAGGACCCTTTTGGAGGCTCTACCGATGAAGAATCTCGCCCAAGACGACGTCGTCGCAAGTTCCACGGCTGTGAAGTCGAGCCTTTGCTTAACCATTGTCGTCGCGCTGTCGGCCCTCATCGGTTGCGCGCCGAGCAGGTCCGGCGGAACTTCGGCTGGTGGAAGCTCGAGTAGTGGCGGTCAGCCGGCCTCAAGTGGCGGCAGCATAAGTTCCGGCGGCAACGCCGGCCGCGGCGGCAGCGGCGGCAACGGCGGCAACGAGAGCTCGGGCGGAACGAGCGGCCTTGGCGGGACAAGCACGGGCGGCGGTGGGGCGGCGGCCTCAGGCGGCAAGAGCGACGCGGGCGGATCGGGCGCTAGCGGAGGCGTGACCGGCTCGGGTGGAACGACCGCGACTTCCGGAGCGGCGGGCGGCCAGGCAGGGGCGGGTGGCAGCATTGGCTCGGGCGGATCGACGGCCTCGGCTGGCGGAACGGGGGGAAGCGGCGGCTCCAGCGGCCCCAGCCTACCTTGCGACATCTACAAATCCGGCAACACGCCGTGTGTGGCAGCGCACAGCACGGCCCGCGCTCTGTACGCGTCGTACAGCGGAAACCTGTATCAGGTTAGGCGGGCTTCGGACAAGACTACGAAGGACATCCCCCTTCTCGCTCCGGGAGGCTTCGCTAACTCGTCCGTGCAGGATACGTTCTGCGTCAACACGACTTGCACCATCTCGTACATCTACGATCAAACTGAGCTGAAGAACGACCTGCCCCTGTCGCCGCCGGTCCACTGGTTAGCGAACGGTGGAACGGAAGCCGTCACAGGGGTCGGTAAAGGCGATGCCAAGGTGGGCGGTCATAGCGTGTACGGCGTCTACGTCCGACCAGACGGTGGGGGGAGCGGGGGAAATACCTATCGGAATAACAAGGCCCAGGGGCTTGCCAAGGGCGACGATCCTGAGTCGATGTACATGGTGGTAGACGGCAAGTACTCCAACGGTCGCTGCTGCTTCGATTACGGGAATGTCGAGACCGACGGCAACGACGACGGGGATGCGACGATGGAGACGCTCGAGTTTGGGAGCATCTTGGATTGGTCCCACGGTTCTGGCACTGGACCTTGGATCATGACCGATTTGGAAAACGGCGTGTTTGCGGGGGGACAGAAGAGTGGCTCGGTTGCGAGCAATACCCCGATCGTTGCAACCTACGTTACGGGAATGGTCAAGGGATTCTCCGCAAATCGCATGGTGCTTAAGGCCGGCGATGGGCAGTCCGGCACTCTCGCCATCAAGTACGACGGTGTTCGTCCGCCGGGCTACTCGCCCATGAAGAAGCAGGGCGCGGTCGAGCTTGGAACGGGAGGGGACGGCAGTTCCGGTGGCTGCGGAATCTTCTTCGAAGGCGCCATCACAACCGGCGTCTCATCCGACGCGATTGACAGCGCCATCCAGGCCAACATCATCGCGGCGGGATACGGGCATTGATGCCTTTGCAACGCGCCGAATCGAAGAGCCAAGGCGATCGCAGTGGGGGGGTAGCTCTTGCCGCAAAAACCGGCTCACGGTAGGACCGGAAAAGGTGTTTCCGCCGCCCGACCGTCTTTTTGTTTGTGAATGCCTTTTATTAATTCTGCCGTTTTGGCAGGATGCGGGGATACGCCTACCGAGCTTGGTCAAGGAGCGCTCTGCCGTGGGGCTCGGTGACCGTCAAGGCACACGGTGATCGACAACAACCACTGCTGGTACACAGGAGCCAACCATGAAGACGAAGCATCCATCGAGCCCAAGGATTTCTCGCGGTCTGGCGACCGTTGCGCTGGGGCTCGGGCTCCTAACCGGCGCCCAGGTGGCGAGCGCAGGTACGATTACGGTAGATGCCTCGAAGTCGACGGCGGGAAACCCGCACTTTTGGTCGGCCGCTTTCGGGACCGGCAGGGCCGTGCTCTCGCTGCGGTCCGATTGGCAAACGCACATCAAGATAGGAAATCGTGAGCTCGGCGCGCAGCGCCTGCGCGGACACGGACTCACCAGCGACGACGGCACCAACAACGAAATGGGCCTCTACAACGGGGGCACTTACAACTGGAAGAATCTCGACACGTATCTCACCGCCATTACCTCGGCAGGAATGCGTCCCGTCATCGAAACCGACTTCATGCCTACGGCTTTGGGGAGCAGCGGCGCCACCAGCCCGCCCAAGGACTACAACGCGTGGAAGAGTTACATCACGGCCTTGGTCCAGCACTGCGTGGACAAGTACGGCAAGGACGACGTGGGGACCTGGTACTTCGAGATCTGGAACGAGCCGAACTATTCCGGGTTCTGGCTCAACACGGACATGAACGCGTACTACACGCTGTACGACAACACGGTCGCCGCCATCACCGCCGTGCTGCCCGACGCCCTCGTCGGTGGGCCAGCGGCGACCGATACCGAGCCAGTTTCTGCCTTCTTGGCCCACTGTAAGAGCAAGGGAACGCGCGTGACCTTTCTCTCGTCGCACAACTACCCCGGTGGAGGGGCAACCGGCGCCACGGCGGACCCCAAAAACCTGGTGAGCGACAACGACACCCGAATCAGCGCTATCACCGGTAATGGATACACGACCTCGGCCGTGAAATCGTTCAATACCGAATGGAATTCGTCCTACAGCGGCCAGGGCGGTCAGGTGGGCGATGCAACCAACAGCATGGATAACAACTGGAATGTTGGGTTCATCATCAAGGCCGCCAAGCTCCTTTCCGACAAGAATTCGGGCGATACGGCGGCGATCGACATGTTTTCCTACTGGGTGCTGACGGACGTTTTTGACGAGGACGGGGGCACCACAGGCATCCACATGACATCGATGAGCAACGGGAACACTCCGTTTGGTCAGGTGTTCGGTCTCATGACCTTCCAGGGCATGCGCAAGGCTGCCTTCAATGCATTCAAGCTGCTCAACTACACCGGGCCGAAGCGGCTCATGCTCAGCGGTGGAAGTGACAACAGTGGCGGAATAAACGGAATGGCCACCACGTCGGACTCGGGCGATTCGCTTCAGATCCTGCTGTACAACTACAACAATACGCTCAACACGGCGAGCGGCTCTGGCGATAGCCAGGCCATCAGCGTGACGGGCCTTCCAGCCGCCCTGGCCAGCAAGGAAGTCTACGTTACTCAGTACGTCGTCGACGAGAAGCACAGCAATCCGTATAGCGTGTGGAACACCCTGGGCAAACCCGCGAGCCCGACCGAAGACCAGTGGCGACAGATGCACGCCGCGCAGCACCTGTCGGCCACGACCGCCAAGAAGACCCTGACGGACGCCACGTTTAGCACGACGGTGACGATGCTGAAGCAGTCCGGACTGCTCCTCATCGTGAGCGCCCAGCGCCCGCTCATGGGCCGCAATGCGCTCGTCGAGATCGAGGGTGAAGACTTCGACGGCCAGGACAAAGTAACGAAAGAAGACAGCGGCGACAGCACGCTGGGACAGTCCATTTCTGTCACCAGTGGCGGCTATGTCTATTTCGAGAACGTCGATTACACGGACGACGGTGTAGACAGTCTCCAGCTGCGTGTGAAGGCCGATGCCGACACGACGGTCGAGCTGCACCAGGATACGCAGGACGGCACGCTGCTCGGAAAGTGCGCGCTGACTGCGGCCAGCTCGTGGGCCACGCAGAGCTGTACCTTGAGTCAGAAAGTGACGGGCGTCTCCAAGCTGTACCTCGTGTTCGGCGGCGCGGCCCACCTCAATTGGTTGAAGTTCCAAGGTAGCGGCCCGAATCCCGGAAGCGGCGGCTCGGGAGCCGGCGGTAGCGCGGCGGGCGGCAGCAGCGGCGGCTCGAACGGTGGCGCGAGTGGCAGCGCGGCCGGCGGTAGCACTGGGCGCGGCGGCGCGGCTGGAAATGCAGCCGGCGGCGCCGGCGGCGGTAACGGAAATGGTGGCGTGGCCGGTGGTGGAAAGGGCGGCACGAGCAGCAGCGGCAACGGCAACGGTGGCTCCGCCGACAGCGGTGGTGCCGGTGGCTCGGCTGGCAACGGCAACGGTGGCTCCTCGGCAAGCGGCGGCGCACCTGGCTCATCCGGCGCAGGCGGCTCGTCCCAGGGGGGCACCTCCTCCGGCTGTTCCTGTCGCATCGGTGATACGCGCGGTCCCTCAGGCGCACTCGTGATCGTCGGGTTTATCGCCGCGGCCTTGGGACTGCGTCGGGGCAAGCCCGGTCGTCGAAAGTAGCTGCGCCGTTCTGGTGCCACGCAGAAGTGTCGGAGGCTAAACGTGGGGGCGGAGCCGATGGCCTCTGCCCCTCGTTGTCGCCTTCGCCATCCAGAAGTTGACCAATCCCACGCCGTGTAGCGGCTCGCGAATCTCGCGTCTCTTCGAGGTTGGACCCGTCATGCTACTCGGCGCAGATCCGACCGACACCAGCACAGCTTGGGCCGTTCGGCTTGACGGTTTTCCAAAATCCGACAAACTACGTCCGAGTTTGTGTCGAGCATGGGTGGATTCAGTAGCTTATGGCCGTGGAAAGCCTGCCCCCGGGGAACTTGCGCCCAGGCGCTCACAACCGTCGTCTTGTCGACGTTGGCGAGCGCTGGATGTGGCAAATGGGCTGACAAGCTCGCGTGCGGCGAGCAGGAGTGCGGCTTTACCAAGACCGAGTGGACGCGCATCCAGGGCCTGGCCAACGTTGGCGCCACACCGGCCCGTCCAGACACGTCTAACGTCCACTTGCCCGTCGTCGATGCAATCGGGACCCTGAAGGCGAACGCGGTCTGCGACCCGGTTGTCCAATTGGGTTGGCGTCTCTATTATGAGACGCTGCTATCCGGAAGCGTCTCCGACAAAGATATGACCGGCAGCTACGCTCCTACGACACGGCCTACGACCAATGGCCAGGTCAGCCTGAGCTGCAAGAGCTGCCACGATCCTCAGCATGCGGGCTCCGACATCACCTCCGTGCCACGCCACGTATCGATCGGCGCAGGCTGGTATGACGTCAATGCGCAGCAAACACTCAACGCAGCTCGCCAGCCGGTTCTGTACTGGAACGGCCGCACCGACAGTCTCTGGGCTCAGGCCGCACAAGTGATGGAAAGCCCGGTGTCGATGAACGGGCATCGCATGAAGACCTTTTGGGTGATCGTCTTGCGCTACCGTGCCAGCTTTCACTTGGCCGAGCTCGATACCGGGTTTGACTCCGCGATCGATGCTCTGGCCCAGCTACTTGGGCCGCCACCCGATCTTGGTACGACGGATACCGAGACGTTCCAGTCTCAATACAACGACCTTCCACCGCTGCCGGGCAGCACGATTTCCTCGCAGGAAATCGTCACTCGAGTCCACGTGGGGGCTGCCAAGGCCATCGCGGCTTACGAATGGCTGCTGTCCAGTGACGGCTCCGCCTTCGATCGGTTTGTAAACGAGGGACCGGATTCTTCGGCTCTGTCACCGGCGGCGGTGCGCGGGCTGCGTTTGTTCATCGGACGCGCCTCGTGCGTTGACTGCCACAATTCCCCGCTACTTTCCGACGGGAAATTCCACAACGTAGGCATCCCTCAGGTCGGCGATCACGTACCAACCACTCAGACTTGCGGTGCAGGCAGCAGTTGCGATTGCAGCGACGGCGGATTGGGCCCGACCTGTCTTCCGGCTGGCGCCCATGCTGGCCACCAGAAGTTGGTCGACCCGGCACCCAACAATCTCTTCTACTGCGGAGGTCCCTACGACGACGTGGCGCCCTTGACCCACGTGTCCGATCCGTCACCGGCACCCGCGGCCTTCTTGGGCGCCTGGCGCACGCCCAGCCTCCGAGACGTGGCCTTGACCGCGCCCTACATGCACGACGGTAGCCTGGCAACTCTTGCGGATGTGGTGTGGCACTACGACCAGGCGGACAGCTCGGGAACGCTCGGAGCTTCCGAACTTTCGCCACTATTGCTTACGGCTCAGGACCGCGACGACCTCGTGGCATTCCTCGAAAGTCTTACCGGTGAGCCTGGCCCAAAGGAGATTGTCGGTGACCCTGCCAAGGCCGGCGGAGATCTCGACGGCGGACTTAGCTGCGCGCCCCAGGATGGCGGAGGAGTCATCGGCCCTTGAGTGTCGCCTCTGGGCTCAGTTGTCTGGCAGCCATGGCGACGGCTTTGGCCTCGGCCTCGCCGAGCGCCGCCGCCGGGGATGCTGCGCCGCTGGAGACGCCACCCGCGACGGCGGCAGCCGACGGCGGCACCTCGATCGAGTACGGGACCGAGTCCCCGACAATCGCAGCGTTGCTGCAGGAACAAATTCGCCAAAACGAACAACTGGCGGCCAACAGTCAATCGCACCTCAGGTGGGAAGGCTATATCGACTTTGGTTTCTACGTTCCGCAGGGCAACGGCGCGGGGTACGTGCAGGACTATGGCCACGCTATTTTCAACCGTGCGCCCTATACGAATTACTCGTGGGTCTTCCTTGGCGATATCCTCGCTCCCGCGGTCAACAGCCGCGGCGAGGTTGCCGACCTAGGCAACGCTCCCGGGGTCAGCCGTTTCGACAGCATTCATTCGCGCGGTGCTGCAGGCTTCGTGGCCAACGAGATCAATTTGCGCTTGCATGCCACACCGGTCTCGAATGCCATCATCACCACGAGCGTGAACTTCACGCCTAGAACCGGCAGCAACTTTTCGCTGGGCGATTCCTTCGACGTGGATATCGCGCAGCTCGAATGGCTGCCGACGGAATCGCGGCGCACCTCGATCTTCGTCGGCAAGTTCGAATCGGTGCTTGGCATCGAATACCGCGACCGTAAATCCGATCGGCGCTTCGGCGTCACGCCATCGCTGATCGCGCGCTACACGACGGGAACGGCCCTCGGCCTGAAGGTGCGCAGCAAGTTCGGCGAGGACGATTGGTTGATTGTAGCCGCGGCACTGACCAACGGTTCGAATACGACCGAGCAATTCTTCTTCTACGCCGAGACCGACAGCAACTCGGGCAAGACCGGTAGCGCGCGCGTGGCGATTCGGCCGCCCTTGCCATTCCGTCTTGAGCTCGGCATGTCGGGGAGCTATGGGCCGCAAGACCGAACTACCAGTAACGCGCACGCCATGTGGTTCTTTGGGCCCGATCTGCTGGCCACGATTGGTCCGCTCGACATCAAGATCCAATGGCTCAAGGGCAAGGCTGCGGGCGATCCGACGCAGAATGTCTATCAGCTCGACTTGAAGGGTGGCGGCTACGTCGAAATCGACACGATGCTGACGGCCTCTTGGGGCCTTCTTGGGCGAATGGAGTACCGCGACGCTTTCATTGCACTCGACTCCAATCGTGCCTACGTCACGCAATCGTGGCGCGCAACGGGTGGGGCGCGATTGGTGCTCAATTCCTGGGCCGCTATCAAGGCGGAGTACCTTCACAATGGTGAGTACGGACAGATTCCAGCCATTCGCAACGACGTGTTCACGAGCAGCCTGGTGCTCGGCTACTGAAATGGAGAAATGGAGCAACGATGGTGCGCCGATTTTTCATCGCTGGTTTGGCACTGGGGCTGGCGCTGCTCGCGCAGACCGCTACGACCGTGAGGGCGGCGTCTCCCGCAGACAATAGCGCGACGGCTGCCGATTACAATCGCCTCGCAGGCGAAGTGGCTCGCTTGCAGCAGGAGCTGCGCGAACAGCGGCAACTCATCCTTCAGCTGATGGAGATGCACAGCGCGCTCTTGCGTTACGTCCAGTCAGGGGGCAACGCGAGCCTCGGTCCGAATGGCCAGCCCGCCATGCCGGGACTTCAAGGCGCGACGCCTGGTGAAAAGGCCACGGCCATCGACAATCGCGCCGAAAGTCAGGGCTCGGGTCGGGAAACCTCGGCGCGGGCGGCGTCGACGGCGACTGTCTCGGGTTCGGTACATGTCAAGGGCGGCTCTATCGGGGAAGCCTTCGTCTACCTGGATGGTCCGAAGGTCTTGTCGCCTCATCCTAAGGCTGTCGAAATCAAGCAAGACCACAAGCAGTTCACTCCTGCGTGCGCAGTCGTCCAGGTGGGAACGCGAGTGCTGTTCCCCAACGAAGACAAAGTTTTTCACAACACCTTCTCTCGTACCCCGGGCGACGCCTTCGACCTAGGAACGCTCAAGGCCGGCGACAAGCCGAATCCGGTGACGTTCATGACGCCCGGCCATGTCGAGGTCTTCTGCAATATCCATTCGAAGATGCGCGCCGACATTATGGTAGTTCCCAATGGTCACTGGGTTCGCGTACGCGACGATGGAACCTTTCAACTGACCGGAATTCCGCTCGGAACCCGTCACGTGATCCTATGGGGACCCAAGCTCAAGCAGGTATCCCAGCAACTGGAGGTCACCGCCGCTGGCGCGGCCGCCAGCTTCACGACCGAAGCGTCGACGCCTGCGCCACACCTCAACAAGCAGGGCGGAGAATACGGCTCGTATGAAGAGTAGCGCCAAGAGGACACTGCTCGGCTCGGCCCTTGCCATTGTCGGCGCCGGGCTGCTTGCCGCAGGCCTTGTTCTGCGCTGGTCGATTCCCTCGTCGCCGCATGATCTGACGCCTTCAGTGCGGCAGGCGCGCGAACGCATCGAGCGCGCGCTGGCATCTCAGGCCCGAGAGATCGAACCTAAGGTTACCCAAGCGGCCAGTATTCCCGAGTTGGTTGCGGCACTCGCCATGCATGCCGACCGGACTACGATTCAAGACCTGCTCGAAACCGAGGATTGGTGGGCGCCGTTCCGTAAGCATTTTCCGTTGAGTGGTGTGCTCGGGTCAGACGGTCCACTCGGGTTGTTGGTTCCGGGATCGGATAGCGACATCGACGCTGCAGGTTGGCTGCGTTCTATGGGTGGTCGTGCCCTCTATTCGACCACGGTGCCAGGGCATGGGCGGGCCTTCCTCGTGGCGATGGCCAAGGTTGCAAAGCGAGAAGGAGAGGGTCCGGCAACCGTGCTTGGCAGCCTGCTCGATCACGCGGCCTTGCTCCGCGTTTCCGACGCGACCGGAGATTGCGTCGGACTCGGCGACGAGACGGGGCTCATTGAAAGCGCCGGCCCAGGACAGCCGGCGCGCGCGTTGGCCGCCCTTGCCGAGGGCAAGCACGACGGAGCGGTGACCCTCGAGGACGGGCGTATCGGAACCGCGTGGACCATCGGGGGCGGCCTGCGCATCTTGGCGGCGTTTCATTCAGCGCCGGTCGCGTCGACCGCTCCCAGCCGAGGTTCGACCGTCCTGATTTCGGTAGGGATCGCGTTGGTCTTGGGTTGTCTGTTTCTTGTCCTGTTCCGAGGGCCAGCCGACGCGACCCTGCCTCCGCGCCGGCCCGGGGCGCTGCAAGAAACCACGGCGAGATCACCCGAGGCGACATCCGCCTCGCGCAAGACGGATTCCGGTCCCACGTGGCAGGCGCGTGGGTCGGCGGCGCTGGCGCTCAAGCCGAATCAGAACGAGCGGGGACCCACGCGGCAATTGGACGCGAATGATGCGCCCGCTTCGCGCAATCAGATGGGCCGCTACGATCTTATCGAACGTATTGGCGAGGGCGGCATGGCCGAGATCTTCTTTGCTGTCGCACATGGCGCCGAGGATTTCGTTCGCTACTTCGTCGTCAAGCGGATCCATCGCCATTTGGCGAAGAACCGGGCAGCCGTCGATCAGTTCATCGACGAGGCGAAGCTGCAAGCACGCCTCGTCCACTCGAATATTGTGCCCGTGTTCGATTTCGGCAAGGCGGGGGACGAGTATTTCCTGGCCCTGGAGTACATCCACGGCAAGGACGTCCACCAGGTCGTTCGAACCCACGTCGCGCACTTTGGCCGTGCCCTCGACCTCGCCACTGCCTGCTACATCTTGCACGAGGTGCTTGTGGCGCTCGACTTCGCACACGCACAAACTGAAAAGGATGGGACGCCAATGGAGGTCGTCCATCGCGATGTCGCGCCCGGAAACGTGCTGGTGTCTTACCAGGGCGAGGTCAAGCTCACGGATTTCGGAATCGCGAAAGCCGAGAAGCGGGTGAGCAGAACCGAAGTCGGCATGGTCAAGGGAAATGCCTCCTTCATGTCACCCGAGCAGGCACGCGGCGGCACTGTCGATCACCGCTCCGACCTCTTTTCAGCCGGCGTGCTCCTTTATCACTGTTTGACCGCGCAGCCCTTCTACCCGGGTGATACGCCGATGGCCAACCTGCTCAACGCCGCCGACGGCCGCATGACCGGACCGCTTGCCGTGATAGGCGACTTTCCGCTTCCCGCTGCTCAGATCCTGCGACGAGCCTTGGCCGTCGATCCGGACCAGCGCTACCAGACCGCGACCGCCTTCGAGTTGGATCTCGTCACACACATGGGAACGCGCGCCGAATTGGGCCAGCTCATGGACATCCTCTTTCCGACTGAGCAGCGCCGCGACTTGCGCTGACCCCGCCGGTCAGCTCAGCGAGCTTTCGATGGCACGGCTTAGCTCATCGACGGTGTAGGGCTTGGCGAGCCAGATGAGCCCCTGACCGACGGCCAGCTCGGCGCGTTCGCTGGGAGCGTGCCCGCTGGCGAGGATCGCCTTCTGCCTCGGGAATAGCTCTTGGATCAGCTTGAGGATCTGAAGACCGTCGAGGGACTCGCCCAGCACCATGTCCATCACCAGCAGGTCGTAGGGACTCCTTCCCGTCGTTGCAGCTCGCTTGAACATCTCGTACGCAAGCTGGCCGCTTGCCATGACGTCGACGCTATGGCCGAGCTTGAGCAAGGCTCTTTGGCAGGTGCGCAGTTGAAGGTCTTCGTCGTCGACGACGAGAATTCTCGCGGGTCCATACCGAGGGGAAGGCGAGTTTTCTTTTGCGACCTGCGCCGGCCGTGCGAGCGGAACATAGAGTGAAAAGGTCGTTCCGTGACCAGGAACGCTGACCACGTCGATGAATCCCTCGTGCTCTTTGACGACGCCGTGGACGATCGCCAGGCCCAGCCCCGAACCCGAGCTCTTGCTGGCCCGCTTTCTGCTGAAGAATGGCTCGAAGACGCGGCCCAGATCGGGCGGCTCGATACCACTCCCGTCGTCGCAGACGGTCAGCACCGCGTAGGCGCCGGTCGGTACGGTCTCGAACAGTGCCTGCGGTTCGGCGAGGTGTTTCCGTTCGGTCGTGACGATGACCTGGCCTTCGCTGCGGATCGCTTCGATGGCATTGCACAGCAGGTTTCCCACGGCACGTGCCATTTGCGAGTCAGACGCACGCACGACGAGGGGATCGACAGCGTAGCTGGCGGTAAGGTCGACTTTTCGGCCTGGGTCCTCCACGAGGCGCAGCCGGCTTTCTGCCACGCAACACCTGACGACCCGATTGAGGTCGATACTCTCTTTCGCCGTCCTGCCCTGGCGGCCAAGCGTCAGCAGATCCTTGATAGTCTGGGCCGCACGCAGAGCCGCGGTCTTGATGATTTCGATGTCCCCGCTCAGTCGCTTCACGAACTGCCCGTCCGCAGGGAGTTGGCTGAGCTCTCCCAGGATGACGTCGGGCAATGCCACGAGCGGACCCAACGCATTGTTGAGATCGTGCGCCACCCCGCCCGCTAGCACGCTCAACGCGTCCATGCGCTTCGTGGCTGCCAGCCGCTCCTGCACACTGCGCTCATGCAGCATGTTCTTCAGCATGAGCTCCTGGTGAAGGCGAATGCTCTTAACGACTGCGGTGAGCTCGTTGCGAAAGACGGCGTAGCTTCGGACCCCATCGGCGTAGTCGAAGGCCGCCGTCCCCAAAAGCTGGGATTCAACCGCGAGCGGGAACACCAGAAAGGTTCGACAAGGCCTGAGCAGAAGCGCACTTGGCGGCAAGAGTTGGCTGGCAGGAAAACTAGACTCGGGCAGTTCCACCGGGTTTCCATCGACCAGGGAAACCACGGGCGAGAGATCAGCAGTGCTTTCATCGAGTGAGCACGACAGGAACGCGGTTCTCACACCAGCCGTAGGTAGGTCTCTGCTCAGGGTTTGCTTGAGAGACGAAATATCGAACACGACCGAGGCTCGATCGCTGACGTTGAGCAAGGTCGCATAGTTGTCCTCGAGGGTGAGCAGCTGCCGTTCCGGCAGCGTGGCACTGGCGGACGCGACCAGATTCAGCGCTTCGAAGAAGGCTCTTTCAAGCCCAAGGTCGCTAAGATAGCTCAGCTCGTCGCGCAGCCAGGTGATGGCTTCGCGGAGCATGGCAAAGCGTTGTGTTCCGTCGCCCATGTCGTCGAGCAAGCTGCCCACCGCCTTGGGAAAGGCGCGGTCCGATCCCGAGTGCTGGAGCTGCAAAGACTCGACGAGTCGACGCCCGATCGCGATAGCGTCGTCCGGCTGCGTGTTCAGAATCTGCACGAGGTGGGGGGTGAGTGCGCGGATGCGATCGGCGACGCTCCCTACCGCACCAGCGTTGGTGGCGACTTGCGCGCTTCTCGGCAGCGGCTCAAGCTCGCAACCGCAGGATCGGCGGCGCACGAATCGGGAAGGCAGAACGACGCATTCGGGGACTTCCCGGCCCGCCAACTGAGCGACGATGGTTTCAATGGCCAAGTCCGCCATGCGCCCCAAGGGTTGCGCTACCGTCGTCAAGGAGGGGCTTCCGAACTCGGCCACCGGCAGATCGTCGAAGCCTGTCACGGGAATGTCGCGCGGAACACGCCGTCCCCATTTGCGTAGAGCCTCGATAGCCCCGAGTGCCATGTTGTCGTTTGCGGCTACGACGGCGTCAAAGGCGATGCCAGCGGCAAGCAGCCTGTCCATCGCAGCCCGTCCGGGCTTGGGCATGAAATCGCCGCAGATTACGAGAGCCGGATCGAAGGGAATGCCGGTTCGGGCGAGCACGTTTCGGAAGGCTTCAAAGCGTGCTTGCCCCTCGGGGTTGTTGGGCGTTCCGGAAAGGAAGACCGGCCGGCGAACACCATGGACAGCAATCAGATGCTCGACCACGGCCTCCATGCCACCGCGATTGTCGAGCACCAGACTGGGAACGCCGGGCAAGGCCAGGCCGACGCTACAGAGGCTGGTCGGTTGGTAGCCTTGCACCAGGCGAGCCACCGGCTCAGGTCCGCAAAACGCGGCGAGCATGCTCGACACGACGATGATGCCGTCGAAGGTGCCGGGGCGCAGCGCCCTATAGATGGCGTTGCCGGCGCTGCCAGCCGGGCTTGGGGGATCGAGCGCTCCGCCGTAGACGAGCAGCAGGTTGTATCCGCACTGGCGGCACTTGGCATCCAGCGACTGACGCAGACTGGCTTCGTAGCACCCCTCGAAGAAGTTGGCGTTGTCGATGAGGACCGCGATGGTCAGAGGTTTCGCCCCGGCCTGCGCAATAGGAGAGCCCACTTGCATTTCCGACGATGGAGTCTCTCCCGGGGGTCTTTCTGAGTCTGTCACGGGCCTCTGGTTTTGGTAAGCCGCTCAACCCCCGGCCTTTGCAGGCAGAATTTTGTCGCTCTAAGGCTATTCGAGGGCGAGAACGTCTGACATCGTACAACAGAATCTCGAGTCTTGCCCCGCTCTCGCTGCGTCTACCACAGCGTGAAAAAGGCCCATGCGTAGTCTCCGCTCGTCGTCGAGATGCAGTAGCCGCCGTTTCTCGCGGCCGGCAGCGAGGACCAATTGCCCCCACTGCATGTCATGGTCGTTCCGTTCACCGAGAGGGTGCGCGGGCTGGCGAGATTGCCGCAGTTACCACCTCGAACCACGGACGTCGTCTGGCGGCACACCGCACTCGTGCCCAGACTTCCCGACGAGTAGCTACCATTGACGGTGACGTTGGTCGGGTTGCTGCAAATGTTGCTGCACGGCCCGGAGCCGGCGCTGCTTACCGTGACTTGGACCTCGTCATAGGCCGACAGGGCACCGTCGCTGGCCGAGAGTCGCAACACGTAGGTTCCGGCCGCGGAGAAACTGACGGTTGTCGCCGCGGCGTTGGCGGGACTGAAGGTCACGGTGCCCGGGCCGCTGGTCTTGCTCCAGGTGACGGTGAGGTTTGGTGGGGCGGGCAAGCCGTCGTCGCTCGCAGTGCCGGCGATGGTAAGTGCGGATGGAAGAGTGACGCTGCGATCGACTCCGGCGTTAACAACCGGTGCGGCGTTGGTAGGCGTTACGCACTGGTAACTAGCATTGCAAGTCTTGCCTGTTGCACACGTTCCGCAGGACAGCGTGCCGCCGCACCCATCACTCGGCACGCCGCAGGAGGCGCCGAGCGCGCTACACGTGGTCGGCGTGCAGGGGCCGCTTAGCCAGCTCAGGCAATTCATCAAGGCCCGACCGTTGTGGTAGTTACAATGCCACTCCCACGCTTTGGCGATAGTCCAATTGTCGGCGTCTCGGACCCAACCGTGGTTGGTGTGATCGATGACCTGGGTGTTGATGAAACCCCAGCTCTTGCTCATGAGCGGGTCGTACGAGGTGTCGCTCGGGAAAAGCTTGCGCATGAGGCACAAAGTCCCAAGGCCCTCCGCCTGCGGCCACCACTGCATCTCCGAGTCGTTGATGGAGACGGTGCCGTTGCTGTAGGTGCCGGTGTAGTAGAAGCCACCGTCACTGCGATAGCCACCGTGGCTGAAGGTGAAGTCGACCACTTTTTTGATTTTCGTGATGTACGGGCTCGACAGAGGATCTTGGCCCAGGGCCGTGATCGCCTGCACCAGCAGCGAGGAGAGTTCGAGGTCGTGCCCGAAAGAGACGTCGCTCGTATTGGCCGTCCAGTCTTGGTTCATAACCGGGTAGGCGAAGCAGTCGTTGGTCGTCGGGCAGTGCATGGCGCTGTCGTGGAAGCGCGCCAGCAGCGTGCTCAGACGGTTGCCCACGTCGGGGCGGAGAGCATGAGAGGTCGGCAAAGCGGTGTAGAGCTCGACCAGCGCTTCGAGCACGTGCACGTTGGTGTCGGTTTCCTTGCGCTTGTCGGTCGCCGTAATGTAGTAGCCGCCGTACTGCGTGTCCCAGAAATAGGTGTTGAGGTAGTTGTAAGCGTTGATGGCCAGGTTCAGAGCGTTGGTGTCGCCGGTTAGCGCGTAGTAGGCCGCGGATGCGTACATGCCAAAAGCATTGCTATAGGTAATAAAGGTCTCTTTACCGGTGTTGCGCGGATTGCTGCCATTGCGGTCCACCATCAGGGCAAAGCCGTTCGTGGAGTCGCGCCACATCTTGGTCAGAAACTGGAAGCCAACGCTCGCGCTCGCCCGATATTGGGCCGCTGCCGTAGCGTCGCTGGCGTAGAAACGCGACGCCTTGGCCGCGGTCCAAGTGTACCTCGCCTGAGGCACGATGAATTTGTCGCTGTCTTGTTGCAAGACCCAAGTGCCGCTACGGTCCTCGACGAAGCCGCCGTAACTGCCGTCGTGGGCAGTCGGGTAGTAAGGCGTGAGCAGGTCGTCTTTCAGCGATGCCGCGAAGGCATCGAGCATGCTTTGACTGACCGCCGTCGACAAGGTGGCGCTTGGTTGTGCCACCGTCGGTGGTGCCACCGTCGGTTGCGCCACCGTCGGTTGCGCCATTCTTTCGTGTGCCGTAAACGTCGGCGTTGCCGCATCCGGATCTTCACAGCCAAGCGACAGAATTCCTGCAAACAGCACCGTGAACGCTAGCTCTTTAGTATTCTTCATGGAAGCCTCCCGCGAATCGCCCCGGGTGGAAGTGTGAAGGTCGTCATGCGTCCCGGGGAAAGTTCTAACTGGGGCCGCATCTTTGGCTCGGAAGCCTTTTGAGTCAATGACGATCGTACGCGTCCAATCCGATCACTCGGAAGCCGGCTGATGGACCTTACGAACGGGGCGGAGGCGAGTCAGCTAACGGCGGCGGTTAAGGGGTGTGGAGCGCTCGCGGCGCCGCCAGAGCAGTAGCGGGATGGCCGCCAGCAAGGGCAACAAGCGATAGGAGGCTGTGGAGGACCTGCCCGCATTGCAAGAGCAGCCTGACGAGCTACTGGGGTTTGTCTTCGATCCGCCGCGACCGCCGGCACCGAGCCCGCCCGACGCGCTTATGCCTCCGCTTCCTGTATTTGCTCCGCCAGTTCCGTTGCTAGGGGTTTGCGAGCCGGCGGCGCCGCCGCTGGCGGAGCCACCCGGTCCCGAGCCACCACCGCTGGCTTGCGCACCGCCTGCACCTGTGTTTCCACCTGTGCCAGCTCCGCCCGTACCAGCGTGCGCGCCGCCGGCGCCGCCAGCCGCAGATCCGCCGCTGCCTGCTTGTCCGCCGGCTCCAGTCCCTCCGTCGACGGGTCCGTCCCCGGCGAACTTCCACCAATTGAAATTGAACAGGTTCGTCGAGCCACCCGTGAATACGAAGTAGAGGTCATGCGACCCGCTGGCACCGCTGATAGGACAGGTCTTGGTCGCCCAGGTCTGTGCGCCGCCCGTGGTCGAAACGGCACACGTTCCAACCAGCGTCCCCGTTTGGCTGTCGAGACGAACCTCGATGGTTCCGCCACTACCGGCGGAAGCGACCCGAACATCCAGCGAAGTGGCGCCGCCTGCAAAGTCCACGCCCGCCACCTTGATGAATTCCCCGCTGTCGATGTTGGTCACGTCCATTCCACCTTCACCGCACGTCTCGGTCTTGAGCCCCTTCGATGAAGCCATTGTCTCGGCCTCCGTTTGAACGTACGGGTTCAATGTTCCGAGCTGATCCACGCCCTTGCTCGTCCAAAATGGCAGCTTCGCAATCGTGCCGTCGCTGGCGTAAGTGAACTTCTGCACGCACACCGAGCGTCTTTCCGTGTGGGTCGCCGACAGCGCCTGGCTGATGGCGTAATTGAAGCCGAAGACGTAAGCGTTCCCTTTGTAGTCGATGATTCCCGGATGATTTCCCGACGAGGCGGAATTCCCATCCATGATCGAGCCCTTGTATGTCCACGGCCCGACCGCGCTATCGCTCATGGCGTACCCGATGCCTTCGGGACAGCAGGTGGATGCGAACGCCAGGTAGTAGTGGTTGTTGCGCTTGTAAAACCACGGTCCTTCCTCGTAGGTC
>Ga0066789_10000172_pt1 | contig 22251 bp, 27 predicted proteins | sample OrgsoiDNA2013049_FD_70960 | JGI IMG/M metagenome (GOLD analysis project Ga0066789, IMG submission 70960) | Permafrost soil microbial communities from the Arctic, to analyse light accelerated degradation of dissolved organic matter (DOM) -... | ecosystem: Environmental > Terrestrial > Soil >...
GCGCACGGTGGGTATACAAATTGAGGGTACCCGCCTGAGGGTCGGGATTATAGATGTTGGCCGCGGCCGGTGTTGCGGGACTGCCAGTCCCATCGCTGAAGAACACTTGGTCGGCGAAGCCGAGGGGCTGGCTGTCCGGCCCCGTGCCGCCCATCACCGGCTGGTGATAGTTGTCGCTCATCGTGTACTCATCGGCCAGGGACTTGAAGAGCGGTGCGTCGTCCTTCTGCATATTGAAGAACGCCATGGTCTGACCGGTGTCGTGCGGCGTGCCTGTCAGCGGTGTGCTGTAGGTCGTGGTAACCGCAGATTGGAGGTCGTGCAGACAGCCGGTCGGGTTGTCCTTGGCAACGTGTTCCTTGTCGATGGCGCAATCCATTTGCTGCACCATCTGGAAGTACTGATGGATCGTGTCGCCGGTGAAGGCGTCGAACGGCATCGCCGGCCCCGTCAGTTGGAACGGCCCAGGGGGCAGATCATTAACATTCGTGATGCGCGTATCCGGGCCCAGTGTGAAGCCAAGCCCGGTACCGCCTGTGCCGAAGAGAAATTGATCTTGGGGCGGCAGGCCCGGATCACCCCCCGGAAGGCTCAGTATTCCCGCATACGGAGAGACGGCTCCGACACCACCCACGTCGGGCGCTGGCAGCGTGGCGTACAGCGACTTGTCCTTCAGATTCGCACTGCTGAAGTATTTTCCGCCGTTCGGCGCAGAGTTGATCCGGAACTGATGCGCCTTGGCGAAATTCGGGCCGGGCGTGCCGTCGGAATTTACGATTTTCTCCGACAGGAGGTTGCGTACTCCGTCCTCCTTGCTCTTTGGCACGTAGGTCGCAAACAGGTGATCGAAACTGCGATTTTCTCCGACGATGATAATGACGTGCTTGATCGGCGTGACCGTTGTGATCTTGACGGACGGGTCGGCATCGGCGGACACCGATGCTGTCAACCCAACGGCAGACAAGATCGTGGCGGATACACCCGCGCCGATTTTCGTCCGCCAACTTCTCGTGATGTATTGCAGCATTGCTCTCTCCCAGTTTGATGTGCCGGAGCAAAGCTAGGCGCGCAACGTAACAACAGCATTTCAGTATCTTTTCATTTCTCCCATCCGTCTAAAGTGTGCACGTAGTTTTGCCACGGCTGGGGGTGGCGCGCCGGATGCGCGAACGCCTGCAGGTAGCCGACACGGTATTGATGGAGCCGGCAGCCGCGAGACCGAATCCCACCGTACCGCAAGCAGGTCGCGACGATTCATAAGGCAAAGGCCTTGCTTTTGAGGTCGGAATGCATTGTTGTTGTCACTTCGTCCTCAGCCTCAACGCGTAAGAGATGCATGATGAGTGATCCAAAGTATATGACGCTGTTGCCGGAGATCCGGCATTTGCGGCACGCCCATTTGGAGCCGCCCTGTCCCCGCAGAGCATTGGCGTTCGCGGCCTTAATGTGCGCAAGCCTCGCAGGCTGTGGCGGATCCTCCGGATTGAGCAGTATGGCATCCGTGTCCGCTTACACTGCGTTCGTTAACCCGACGCCCGTCATCATCACTGGGTACACGGGCGATGCCATGGAACCATTCATTTCCAAAGATGGCCAATACCTATTCTTCAACAATCGCAACGATCGGAGTATCAACACGGATCTTTATTACGCCTCTCATGTGGATGATCAAACTTTCAGTTTTATAGGTGCGGTGCCCAACGTCGACAGCCCGCAACTCGATGCGGTGGCCAGTCTACGATACTTTGGGCAATTTCTATTTTGTTTCGACTCGCAGCTACGCCAGTACGCTCTCGACCATCTACAGCGGCCGGTTTTCACAGACGGCAGTCAGCAACATCGCCCTGGTCCCGGGCATCTTGCTGCAGAAGCCTGGATCGGTGAATTTCGATGCTGAAATCAGCGCGGACGGGCAAACGCTGTGGTTCGACGACGGGGAATACTCCTCGTCGGGCGTTCTGCAGGCCGCGAGCATTGCCATTGCCGGCCGCCAGGGCAGTACATTCGTCCGCCAAGGAGACAGCGCTGCGATACTCGCGAGCGTGAATGCCTCTGGGCTCAATTATGCGCCCAGCATTTCTGTGGATGGCCTTGAATTGTTTTTTACCCGCGTCGACTCGACGACATCCGGCGCCTCGCCGTCAATTTACCGCGCCACGCGAACGGACACGAATTCGACATTCGGTGCACCGGAGCTTGTGGCCGCCGCCACTGGATTTGTCGAGGCACCGTCGCTCTCCGCCGATGGCCATCTGCTCTACTTTCACAAGATGGTAAACGGAACGATTGTCATCTATCACCTCCAGCGCTGATGCTACGCCCGTTCGCGGCTTGGTATCTGCGATGGGGTAATCGACGAGCAATATTGGCTTGCCGTCAAACGCGGTCGAGTATTCCACATGACCGGCAGTGCCGTCAGCCTCGATCCATATTTCCTGCGGAAGCCGCGCTGACCAGTACGGTGAGCCCGAAGCTCGCGAAAGCGACTGACATTCCAATGAGTTTTAGTGTCCGCTCGGGAGTGAATGCTGCCGTGGCCAATCGCAATTCTCGCTGCGCTACCGATTCAAACCCGACAGGACGATGACTACGCGGCGTTCGCCGAGACCCACATAGGTATCCTCTCGATAGACGACCGCGTCACCCAAATGTATTTCCACTTTGTGGGCGCCGGCCGCGACGTTCAGAACCTGCGGATGATCGTTGGTCGCCGTTGATCGTCCGGATTGCAAGCCGTCCAGGAACACGAGCGAACCCGTAGGGGCGCCGGTCACGATGATCTGAGTCGGGTCGGGCAACGGCGGTGTCCGCGAACCGAACCAACTGCAGGCGGATAAGCAGGCCAATGAAACCAGTACGAAGACTCTCAATCTTTACGCCCACGCTTTACGACGAAGGCATAAGCGTATCACGCAGCACCGATATGAACTACTCGCAAGAGTCGGACCGCGGCCGCCGGGATTCGCCAATACGGCCCGGCCAGACGGAGAATAGCGTTAAGTTTTACTTAACCGAAGGTCAGCTATTGCGTTTGTTGTGCGTTGGCGGGCAGTGCAATCTGTTCACCGTTCGATCCATCCAATTAACGGAGAATGCACATGACACACGAATACCTCACCGTACGGTTCGCGCAAGCGCTGCTTGCCGTGACCGCCACGGCCGCTACTGTCTTTATCGTCCAGTTTGCGATGCTGGCAGGGTAGCCTGCGCTGTGACGCCTTCAGCTCACATGAATTTGCCATTGTTTGCCAGGACGATGTCGATTCCGCGCCCCCGTATTCGTCTTAAAGGAAGTCAACGATTAGTTTACCGAGATGAACAATGATGTCCGCAACAAAATACACATCGCTCTTCAATGCGCTGCCGGCACCTGGCGGCGGCCACAATGTGCGGTGTACGCCGGTGGCGCGGATACTGAGCGGCTATACAGCGGCCGTTGTTGCCAAGCTACGGGCTATCGCGCCATACGCGCTGATAGAGCTGGTTCTTCCGGGGGGCTCGGTGATGGCGCTTCTACTGTGGCTTTACCGTCGGCAGAGAAAAGTTCCCGTTTCCCGACTCACGAGATTCTCTCTCTTCTATAGAGCGGGATGGTTAGGCTTGTTGACGCGGTAGGGCGACGGAATTGCGGCATTGACCCACAAAACACGCGGGGGCGCGGCGGAATTCTCGTCGGCGTACAGGCGCATAACACCAGCAGACTCTGTCCGCTGTGTGATCACGTCGCAGCAGAGAACCGCCGGACCCAAGCGACCTTCAAATGTGTCGCGTGTGGTTGCGAGAACCATGCCGATGTGGTCGGTGCGATGAACATTCTAGCGCGGGGGCACCACGTGTTAGCCTGTCGAGAGGCGAGCTCTGGTCTTGGCCACGAGGCCAAGACGAAACCCGCCTCGATGAAGCAGGAACCTGCCGAAGAGACCGTGCGGTCTGCCGCATAGCTCCATAGGAATCTCCGCCCTTGCCCGTGCTCAGTGCGATGGGATTTGCGAAATAGCACGCAGCGATAAAGGGCCGGCCCAAAGAGAGTCTGATTTTGTCAAACAGCGTGATTTGCTACCTAAGTCTTCGCGAACTCACGCGCCTGCTCCGCACGGGGCAATTGTCGGCTCGCGAAGTAATGAGCGCTCATCTTGCTCAGATCCGCTTCTGGAATCCGCGGATCAACGCAATCGTTGCCAAGCTTGATGATGAGGAGTGCCTCTTGCTGGCAGATGCAGCCGACGCACGTGCGGCACGCGGTGAACCTCTCGGTGCGCTGCATGGCCTGCCGTGGGCATTCAAAGACCTTGACGCTGCAATTGGATTTCCCTGGACTCGCGGCTCGCCGATCTTCCGGAACTATCGGCCCACGATTGACTCGGTCATGGTCGAGCGGCTGCGCCGGGCCGGCGTACTACCGATCGGCAAGACAAACACGCCGGAGTTCGGCATGGGGTCGCAGACCTATAACAGTGTGTACGGTACGACTTTCAATCCCTACGATTTGACGAAGACCGCGGGTGGATCGAGCGGCGGGGCAGCTGCCGGCGTTGCTGCCGGCATGCTGCCGGGAGCGGACGGCAGCGACCTTGGGGGCTCGCTTCGCAATCCGGGAAATTTCAACAATGTGGTGGGCTTTCGACCGACGGTTGGACTCGTACCCACCGCACCGAGCACACTGCCATTTTTTGGATTCGCAGTGAAGGGACCCATTGCACGCTCCGTGCCAGACGTGGCATATCTACTCGCAGCGATGTCGGGTCCCGATCCTCGAGATCCCGCCTGTGCTCCGTCGGATCCGACTGTATATGCAGGTGCGCTAGAGCGTACCTTTAAAGGGGTGCGGGTCGCGTGGTGTCCGGATCTGGGCGGCTTGCCACTGGACCATCGTGTTCGTGGAGTTCTCGAATCGCAGCGACACACCTTTGAGGCGCTCGGCTGCATCGTTGAGGATGCGCACCCCGATCTTACCGCTGCGGATGAAGTGTTTCTAACGTTGCGCGCCTTTCGGACATGGACCGATTTAGCTCCCCTGCTCGCGAGGCATCGCGCGGATTTTAAGCCGGAAGCCATCAAGGAAATCGAAGAGGGAGCGCGGCTGTCTGCATCGCAAGTTTCGATGGCCATGGTTCGCCACGGCCAGATTCTCGAAGCCATGCGGCATTTTCAAGATACCTATCCTTTCATGTTGTGCGCCGTTAATCAGGTTCCACCGTTCGACGCATCGCTGCATTGGCCGACCGATGTCGCAGGCGTTGCCATGCCGAATTACATCGCGTGGATGAAATCTGCTTATTGGATCACGACGACATTTCGGCCGGCAATTTCGGTTCCGGCAGGATTTACATCCGACGGCCTCCCCGTTGGCGTGCAAATTGTCGGACGCTATCGCGACGATCTCGGCGTATTGCAATTGGCCAATGCCTTCGAGATTGCCACTGGTGTCGGACAGCGTAGGCCGCCTGCGAAGGAGTGATAGGGTGCTCGCAAGCCATCAAGCCATGCTGGACATCGCCATCCACGAAGCCAGGCTGGGCTTAGCCGAAGGAGGGATCCCCATTGGGGCGGCACTCTTTCACAAGGATGGTACGTTACTCGGGCAAGGGCACAATCGGCGTATCCAAGAAAACGACCCTTCCGTCCACGCCGAGACCGATGCGTTTCGCAAAGCCGGCCGCCAGCGCCGATATCAAGACACCATTATGGTCACGACGCTCGCGCCGTGTTGGTACTGCAGCGGCCTCGTCCGACAGTTCCGCATCATGAAAGTGATCGTGGGAGAGGCGCGTACGTTCCGTGGCGGCATTGATTGGTTGCGTGAGCACGGTGTCGAAATCATCGATATGGGTTCGACGGAATGCGAACGATTGCTGGCATCTTTCATCGAGCGGAATCCGGACGTGTGGAACGAGGATATCGGCGAATGCCAACAATGAAAACCGGCACGATCGTGTTTGACGGCATCGAGTATCCGGACGGCAATGCTTCAGATCCCAATACCCTGGAATGGATGCAGGGGTCGCCGCCGCCGCTTGCGAAGCGGATCCGGTTCGAAGACGACCGGTACCTGGACTTCCCGCAAATCCGCTGGAGCTTATCGCACATGCGCGAATTGGTGCCCACGGTCGCGGTGGGGTGCGGTACCCGCGCAGCCAGCGATATCGGCGTTACAACTCCAGACGGCGAAGCGCGGATCGATGCACTGACATTTGATGATTTGCACGGCCGCCGCCACACGTGGGCGGATTCGCTCGCACATACCTACACCGATGGCATCATGGTCCTGCATCGTGGTGTGCGCGTTTACGAGCGCTATTTTGGAGCGTTGCACGCGCAGCGGCCGCACGCCTGTTTTTCGATTACGAAGTCGTATGCTGCCACCCTGGCGGCGACTCTGATTCATGAACGCACATTGGACGAGAGCAAGGTAGTGTCGTATTACCTGCCCGAGATGGCGACAACGGCCTATCAGGATGCGACGCTGCGCCAGGTGCTCGACATGCAGGTGGGTGTGGAGTACTCCGAATTGTATTCGGATCCGCAGGCGGATATCTGGGCGTATTCGCGAGCCGGGGGGCTGCGCGCGCGCCGCCTGGATTATGCAGGCCCGAGCAATTACTACGAGTATCTAGTTACGCTGCGCAAGGCCGGGGTCCATGGTGCGGTGTTCGATTACAAGACCGTCAACACGGAGGTGTTGTGCTGGATCATGGCGCGCGTCACCGGGGTCCCGTTACCAGAGATGTTGAGCGAGCGAATTTGGTCGCGAATCGGCTGCGAGAAGGACGGATACCTCGCGGTCGATTCAATTGGCGTCGCGATGGGCGGCGGCGGCCTCAGCGCCTGCCTGCGCGATATGGCCCGGTTCGGGGAATTGATGCGCTGTGAGGGGGCGTGGCAGGGGAAGCAGGTGATTCCCGCCGAGGTCGTCACCGATATTCGGCGCGGCGCCGACCGCGCCAAATTCGCGAGTGCCGGCTACACGCTTCTGCCCGGGTACTCCTACCGCAACATGTGGTGGGTGTCTCACAACTCACTGGGCGTGTTTGAAGGGCGCGGAATTCACGGTCAGCGACTGTTCATCGCACCACGCGCGGAGGTGGTCATCGCGCGCTTTTGCTCTCATCCGATCGCGACCAGCGCGGCCAACGATCCGGTGACGTTGCCGGCGTTCGCAACCTTGTGTCAGCTGCTCATTAGCGGATAATGAAAGCCGCCTAACACCTTGATTATATGAATGTTGTACGTCTTTCAGCGATGATCTCCAGAACCAGTGGTGTGATCATGACCGCGTCGGGATTCTGCTCCAGTGAGTGAAATTCGCTCTGCAGCGCGTCAGCTTCTTCGCGCGGCATCTGCCCCAGCTCAACGAGCCTACGCGAATTGTTGATAACGAATGACGCCGGCCATTGCCAGGCGAGATTGGCCGGCCGAATGGAAAAAATGAGGGGGCGAAGCTCGATGAGTTGCAAGCCCACGCCGGCCATCATTGGAAGTAAGGTTGCGGCGATATTGGGTTCGCCGCCCGCGGCTCGCCAGCTGGACATGACTTCCCTGACGAAACTTTCAAGCCGCTGACTGTTTGGGATGACGCGCCAAGTCGAATAGTCCTGGTATTCGTGGAGCACGGCTCGTCCGCCAACCCGTAGCGAATCCGCAATTCTCTGAAGCAATATCGCGGGCGAGGAAACGAACGACGCGACCCATCGGCACCAAGCCAGGTCGAATCCGCTCAGCGGGAGATTGTCGCCGACGAGATCTGCTGAAATGAAGCTGACCCACGAGATGTCGCGGCGCTCGATCTGTCGTTTGGCATAGTTGAGAAATTCCGGCGACCGCTCGACAGCCGTCACTTGACCATGTCGACCGACGATTTCAGCGGCATCGCACGTTGCATATCCGGGACCGGCGCCGAAATCCACGATTCTTGAGCCGCGGGTGATCCCGGCGCGGGTCCAGGCATCTAGCATATAAGGACGCCACACCTGATGTTGTATGCCAAGCCGGGCGATTTCCTCATCGTGGGTACCTAGTACGTAATCGGTTTCAGTGTTCATGCGTCGCTCTCGTTATCATGTTCGCGATACTATAGAAGCGCGTGACCTTCCAGTCTGGCCGTTTCCGGTCCCCTAATTTGCATCATGCAATCGATGCAAACCAAGTGCCGACATCGATTCGAATTCGTAGGGAACTATGACCAGTGAAGTAGAAGAGCGGATTCACACGGCGCTGGCACCTCATCCCCTTGAGCGGCTCGAGGATGGCTACCGGCTCGTACATCCGGAGGGGTCGGGGGTCAGTACCCTGCGGCTTCTGCCCGTCAGTGAAATTGAGGGAATGAATGTTGTGGCGATTGCGGAGATTGTTGCCGAGTACAATTTGGCTGGCGTCCCGTCATTTCACGCGACCGGCGTGCAGAGGCTCAACTCGTGGGCGGTGCACGGCGCTTATTATCTCGACAACGGTCGATTGTGGCAGAAAGCGCAATTGTCGGTCTATTCCAACGAACCCGCCGTACATCTCGCAGTGCAAACCATTCTCAACGCATTCGGGGGTCAATTACCGCTTGGCCGGTCCACTGCATTGGCGACGAACTCTGCCGCGGCGCTCAGGCAACAGCGAGCCCACCACGCCATGCCAAGTCGATGGCCAAAGCCTTTGGATGAGGAAGCTCTGACAGCTGCCGCCGCTACTCTTCGGCAACGCGGTTTGGCGGCATCAAGTAGCGCGACGGCAGTGTGGGCGGAGCTTCCGCTCAGCGGCGATTGCCCGTCGCGCTCGATTGATCCGCAAGCTGAAACGGTCCTGCTGCAAGTCAACGTGGGAGTTCCCCATCCGATCGCGGGCGCCGGATATCTAGCCACCATTTCCCTTCCGCTGACGCAAGCGCCGCCGAATGCCGCGGAGGTGTGTCGTCGACTCAATGAACTGGAACTTGAACAGTTAGATTTTGTTCCGCGCCTCGGTGCATGGGGATTACACACGACCGACGATATGCCCGGGTACAGCTGCTTTTTACCTTCCGCTGAGCCCTTGGGCGCGTTACATATGACGGTCATGTGGTGGTGTGTCCGGAGAGCAGCGTGGTTAAGGGATCGTTTTTGGAAAGCCGAGTCGGGCATCGCGCTCGACGCCTTGTCGGGGTAGCCGGCGCGGCTTTATTGGGCGTCGTTGCCGCGGCGTTGTTTGCGCCTTACATTGACGGCGAGCTGACGGTGTGGCTTGAGCCTCACGCGATTGTTGATTCTGCGCCGGCGCAACTCGTGAAGGGCCGGATGGTGGATGACTATTTCGCTGTCGAGGATCTGGGGGAGGGCACGGTCGCGATCGGTGAGCCGCGCTACTACCAGCAGAACTATTCCTATTTGATTGTCGGGCAGACGCGGGCGGTCCTTTTCGATTCTGGCTCGGGTACTCGGGATATCAGTGGCGTGGTTGCGGGTCTGACGAAACTACCTATCACCGTCATCGTATCCCACCTGCACTTTGACCATTTGGGTGGGATTGGCCCCTTCGGAGACGTGGCCATGATCGACCTGCCGGAAACGCGGGCGGATATGGCCGGAGGGTTCTTCAAGCCAAGCCGATATGAGTACATGGGCTTCGTCGATGGTCGTGTCGCGCCGTCGTTTCGGGTCCGCGAATGGCTGGCGCCAGGCGCGGTCATTGATCTTGGCGGTCGGGCGCTCCGGGTTTTGTCTACACCTGGTCATACGCCGGGTTCGGTGGCGCTATTCGATGCGACGAACCGGCGGCTTTTCATCGGAGATTTTGTCTATCCAACGACCCTCTATGCCTTCTTGCCGGGTGCAAGTCTGTCGGCCTATCAGGCGACGGCGAGAATGTTGGTCGGGATGTTGCCGCCTGATACCGTTCTTTGGACGGCGCATTGTTGTCGCAAGAATGAGGGGGTGTCGGCGCCGTGGTTGTCGATGAAAGACCTGCGCGATTTGGATGCGGCGCTGACGGCCGTCAGGGTTGGTCAGGCAAGGGCGGTGGGCTTTTATCCGCGCGTATTCCCCGTGAATGACGAGATGAGGCTGGCTGCTGGATTTCCCTGGAATAATCGGTGAATGACGGGGGCGTTGACGTGAGGCGGGGTTAAAATGGTCGGACGCCGGTACTTGTTGCCGCGAGCAGTAGCCTCCGCGCTCGAGCAGGTGTTCGAGGAACCGGCGGTTGGTGTGATTGTGATCGAGCACTCGCGCTATGCGAAGCTTCATCGGGGCATGTCGGCGACCACGCGCCCCAACCGCATTCTCTTGGCGATCAGCGGAGCAGAATTCGTAGCGAGTCCGGAATTGCTCTTGCACGAGTATTATCACGTACTCTGTCAGTGGCGGACGGGATACTTGACGCGCTGGCGGTATTTGGCGGAGTGCGTTCGCTGCGGTTACCGGCAGAATCGATACGAGCAAGAAGCGCGCGAGTTTGCAGCCGGGGCGGTCGAACTTTATCTCGAATCCCTGCACACACAGAGGCTAACGGAAAGGTACAAATGATCGAACAACGCACCGCACCGTATGCTGCACTCGGCGGAGTTCGCGGGTGCCTTGCTGTTGATTCCGGGTATCTATACTCGTTGGGTGAGTCTGTTCCACGATCGGTGATGACGTCGACTCTCGTTGTGCACCGCGTTAACGGCACTTGCAACCGCGTGGTGAATGCAAAAATTCCATTCCGTCCAGAACATTTTGTTCACGAGCTGAGGTCCTTCCGCCGACTTGCAATTGGATTCGCCAGTATAAATTGGCAACGCCTTCCGGACTGGTCAGGTTGAGGTCGTGATACCGCACGGTTACTGACGGCGGCGCCTCGTCAACGGGTGTGGCGGCCATACCTGACGCGGATGTCAGTATGTTCCCGACATGGCCATCAGTAACATGGGACTCAGCAATTGGATGCCAATGACAAAGCGACCGGGACTTTCGCCATCTTCCGTTCTGTGCAGTCGGGCGGCGCACCAAGCTACGATACCATTCACTTCGACCTTAAGACTGGGTTCGACGTATTGGACTGCAACCGGCAAAAGCGTGTTCAAGCTTGTATCCAGATAGATCCGTATTCCCGAACTGGAAATGTCATTGATGACTTTTATGGGATACATTTCTGTCGGGGTCTGCAACAGAAATTCTCCAACCGGCTGACGTACTAGTGGATGCCGTTGGTGCCTTCGTTGTTCGATTATGGTCATTCGCCCAATCTCATTCCCATTCGCCGAGAGCATGTCACGGGCACCGGAGCGCAGGCCAGGAAGGACGGCCCAAATTGTGACGCGCGGCACCCTAAGCACCCCATTGCGCGGGGATGAGCCGGCCGGTGGGGACGCGCTCGCTTTGGGCGAGGTGTAATATCACGTCGTCCTTTATGGCTTTGCGAAGGAATGATGATGAATACTTACGACTTCTCGGCGCTTACCATCGACGGAATTGATTTGCCGTTATCGCAATATCGTGGGCATCCGCTGTTGCTCGTCAATGTTGCGAGCAAATGCGGTTTCACTCCGCAATATGCCGGGCTTGAGGCACTCTACAAAACGTATCATGAACGGGGTTTGGAAGTACTTGGTTTCCCTTGCGATCAGTTCGGTCATCAAGAACCCGGTGATGAGGCGGAGATCAAGAAGTTCTGTTCTCTGAACTACGGCGTCAGTTTCCCGATGTTCGCCAAAATCAAGGTCAATGGTCCGGATGCGAATCCCTTGTATGAATACTTGAAAGACGCACTTCCCGGGATACTTGGGCTCGAGGCGATCAAGTGGAATTTCACCAAATTTCTGGTCGGTAAGGACGGTGTGCCGATCAAACGTTATGCGCCTGCGGATAAGCCGGAGAATATCGCGCCTGACGTGGAAGCCGCGCTGCGCTGATTTTTGTAATACGGGCGCCGCAAAGTCGCTCGGTTTGGCGGCGAAGGGCATACGGAGAAATCACCGGGGCGCCGCAAAGGCTTTGTCGGTGCGGGCGAGCAGCCGAGGGTCCCCGATCCGTGCGGCGCAGGTTGAGAATCTCGCGGTGGGTCCGCGCCACTGCAATTCATCGACGTCCGAAAACAGCGGTGCGTCGGTTCGAAGAGTCGCCAGCTTTTTGAATAGCAGCGCGAGATCGCGGCGCTCGCCGAGGGCCTGCGGCGGAAAATCCTCGATCGGACCGTACCGCGTAAGCAGGCTCGCTGCACTCTTCGGGCCAATGCCTGGAATGCCGGGATATCCGTCGGCACTGTCACCGACGAGTGCGAGATAGTCCGGTATCAGCGCCGGAGTTACCCCAAACTTGGCTCGCACGCCATCGGCGTTCCGGATGGCGTTGCTTTTCCGGTCCACCTGCACAATACGATCCTCGCGTACGCACTGCGCAAGATCCTTGTCCGGCGTCCAGATGCACACTTTCTCAACGCGAGGATCCTTGCATGCGATAGCGGCCGCGGAGGCCAGCGCATCATCAGCCTCGAGTTCGGTCATCGGCCAAACGGCAATCCCCATCGCGGCAAGGGCCTCTTCGAGCGGGTGGAACTGTGCGAGCAGGGCCGGTTCAATGCCCTCACCCGTCTTGTAATCCCTCCAAAGTTCGTTGCGGAAGGATTCGATGACATGGTCCGTTGCCACGCCCAGGTGCGTCGCGCCTTCCTCGATCATCTGCAGGACGGTGTTGAGCACACCCACGACGGCCCCGAACGGCCGATCCTTGTCCTTGGTGAAGCGACGCAGGCCATAAAAATGGCGGAACAGTTCGTACGTGCCGTCGATGAGATGAATGATCACGAGGCATTATTCCTCATATGGCCGCGGGGTACACGTCGTTGCCGAAACAGGTTCCCTCGATCGCTCTGGTATGCTCCATCACCATGAAAGAAAATCCACGGGCGCGGACTCGCGCGCCAAAAAGATCGCCGTCATGCGACGAGCGGTTTGCTATGGTTGTGAGCGCCTTCGCCGATGACCGGCAGGTCAGCCTGCCGGGGTCCGGCAAGGGTTTCGGATCCCGTGCGCTAAAGGTGAACGGGAAAATATTCGCCATGATGTCATCGAAGGGACATTTCGTCGTAAAGCTGCCGGAGGAACGCGTCAACGCACTCATCGCCGCCGGCAGCGGCACCCGCTTCGACCCCGGCCACGGTCGGCTCATGAAAGAGTGGCTGGTGGTTACGGCTGACCCGAAGTCCTGGGTGACGCTCGCGAGAGAGGCACGAAAACAGAATGCTAAGTCAGCGGAAGCCGACACCCGATGACGAGTTTTTGATCTTGCGGCAAAAACTGCGCGCGACATACTGGACTTATGGGCGTTTCTCGCAAAATAGGAATGAAGCGAGTAGCGATGGGTTTTGCCGTCGGCGGAATGATATTCCTCGATATGCAAGCATTCGCATTGGATCCCGTCAGACAGTCCCCGACCAGCAAGCGGCAAATGATAAAACAGATGATCGATTGCGTTAAGAAGCGCGTCTCAAACAGAACCGTGTCATACGATGCAGCCATACATTCGTGCAAGGAGGCGCTAAACAAGCAGGACGAGGCCTCCCAATCCGAATCCTTGATTGCGTCGGACGTGCCCGCGAAGCAGTGAATGGCTGCTCCAATGCCCGGCCGCTCCGAAGATGTACACCCGTACTACCTGCGGAATTCAAAGACAGGTGATCGCAAAGGCTATTCCACGCTCGATACGGCGCGCGAGGCACTCTTAGCCTGGATCTTTACGCAGCGCCAGGCGGGCGAGACCGTTGTTGAACAAGACACCGGTCAGTGGTCTGATTCGAGGACAACGATGTGGATCGCGGATCAGAAAGACCGTATCGTTGGGTTGAAGGAATAGCTCGCTAACGCCACAGGAAAACAAGAGAGTGCCTCTCGATAAGGCCAAAAAAGAGCAAGTGGCCTTATCCTGGAGCGGAGGCAAAGACAGCGCGATGGCTGCGTACCATTTGCTTGCGTCGCAGAAATATGAGATTGCGGCGCTCTTGACGACGGTTACTGAAGACTTCGATCGCATCAGCATGCACGGCGTACGGCGGGTTTTGCTGGAGCAGCAGGCCGAGTCCCTGGCAATCCCGCTGCACAAAATTCTGATTCCAAAGGAGTGCCCCAACGAGATCTACGAGGCGCGCATGCGCGAGGCCCTCACCCATTTTAAAGACCGAGGGATCAGGAAGATTGCATTCGGTGATTTATTCCTTGACGATGTGAAGCGGTATCGGGATGAGCGTCTGGCGCAAGCCGGCATGACGGGACTATATCCGATCTGGATGCGCGACACCGACGAGCTTGTGCGGACCTTCATTGGGCTGGGATTCAAGGCGATCCTCGCCTGCGTCGATACGCAGGCCATAGACGCGGCGTTCGCCGGCAGAGAAATTGATTATCAGCTGCTGCGCGATCTTCCGGACAATGCCGACCCATGTGGTGAGAACGGCGAGTATCACTCGTTTGTCTATGCCGGTCCCATCTTCAAGAAGGCGATCCCGTGCAGGGCGGGTGAGAGGGTTATGCGGACAGCGCGCTTCAACTACTGTGACATCGTGCCGGCATGAGCTACCGCCACGTCCCACGGCTGGATTTGATCGCGGTGGGTCGTTCATGTGTCGACCTCTACGGTGAGCAGGTCGGCGGCCGCCTCGAGAGTATGTTGTCATTTGCGAAGTACATCGGCGGCAGCCCTACCAACACGGCGTCCGGCGGTGCGCGCCTGGGGCTCAAGACGGGGCTCGTCACGCGGGTCGGCGCTGACCACATGGGCCGGTTCATTCGCGAGCAGCTTGCCGAAGAGGGGGTCGATGTCACGGGTGTGATCTCGGATCCGGAAAGACTGACCGCCCTCGTCATTCTTGGGATCCGCGATCGGAAGTCGTTCCCGCTCATTTTCTTTCGGGAAAATTGCGCGGATATGGCAATTTCTGAGGCCGACCTGGACCCAGAATGGTTGGCGTCGGCGGGCGCAATACTTGTCAACGGGACGCATCTGTCGCAACAGCCGGTGTATGCGGCGAGCCGAGCAGCCGCTGAGATCGTCAAGAAGGCCGGCGGACGCGTTGTATTCGACATCGACTACCGGCCGGTGCTCTGGGGGCTGACAAGCCGCGACCGTGGGGAGGATCGGTTTGTCCTAAGTTCCGCCGTGACGGATCGCCTTCAACAAATAATCCCAATTTGCGATCTGATCGTCGGAACCGAAGAGGAGATTCATATCCTCGGCGGTTCAATCGACACGATCGCGGCATTGAAGACCATCCGTGCGCAGTCCGACGCGGTGCTCGTCTGCAAACGCGGGCCGGAGGGGTGCGTGGCTTTCCCCGAAGCCGTGCCCGATAGCCTTGATCAAGGAGTAATCGGCGCGGGCTTTGGCGTCGAGGTATTCAACGTCTTGGGCGCGGGAGACGCGTTCATGGCGGGCTTTCTCCGCGGCTGGCTCCGCGACGAGCCGCTCGGGCGCTGCTGCGAGTGGGGCAATGCGTGCGGTGCGATAGTAGTGTCACGACATGGGTGTGCTCCTGCAATGCCGACGTGGCTGGAGCTGCAGGCCTTTCTCGCGATGCCGCATCGACCGTATCGCCTCCGGGACGACGTCGAATTGGAGCACATACATTGGGCGACGACGCGTCGCCGCAGCTATGACTCACTCATGGTGTTGGCTATCGATCACCGCAGTCAGTTTGAAGACCTGGCACAGGAAGCGGGCGTAGATCGCCGGCTGATTGGATCATTTAAGGCCTTGGCACTTCACGCCGTTGAATCGGTCGCCGCGGGGGACAATCGGTTCGGTTTGCTGGTCGATGGCCGCTACGGTTTTGACGTTCTTGCGAAGGCCGCCGACATGCCGTATTGGATTGGTCGGCCGATCGAAATTCCGAAGTCCCGGCCAATCGAGTTCGAGAGTTCGCCCGACGTGGCCACCGAACTTGCGCAGTGGCCACGCGATCACGTGGTGAAGTGTCTCGTGATGTATCACCCGGACGATGACATCGCACTGCTCGAGCGTCAGGAGCGGCAGCTCTCGCGGTTATTCGATGCCTGCCGCAAGACAGGCCACGAGTTCCTGTTGGAGCTCGTTGCACCGCATGATAGGAAAATCGCGGCGGATACGATGGCTCGTGCGATTCGCCGCATCTACGCGATCGGTGTGCGTCCGGACTGGTGGAAGCTGGCGCCGGCAGCCGACAAGACGACTTGGGCAGAGATTGAGGCAGCGATCAGCGAGAATGACAAGTGGTGCCATGGGGTGCTGCTACTCGGCCTGTCCGTGCCGGAAGCGGAACTGATCGCCGCGTTTGAAACCGCCGCTCCGTTTGCCATCGTGAAGGGGTTTGCGGTGGGACGAACCATTTTTCACGAAGTCGCACGGGACTGGTTCTTGCGCCGCATTGATGACCGCGCCGCCATCGACGCGCTGGCCTACAAGTTCTCGGTACTCGCGGTCGCGTGGCAACGATTGCGTGGCCGCGAACGCACGTGAGCATTACATCAATACATGGATGAAGTACCGGCTGATTCCCCCATGCGTTGTTCACCTTCGGCGAAGAATGTGCGATGCGGGGCGAATTGTGGACCACCCCGGAGGGATTGCTGCAACGATCCTTCCGGGCGTCGTTAACTCTGCCCGGATCAATCCCCAAGTGCCCCGGGCCGCAGTAGCGGCAGGATAGATTCTTAGGATCAAGTGCCGTAGTTCAGGCATCGATTGTCGCCATGGACGCCGCCGGGTAACGTGCCCCGGTCACCGGCCGCTCGCGGAGAATTCCGTACAGCCTCTCGAGTTGTGCGTCGCCAAGCCGCACCATGATCGACAGTGCGTTTTCCTTCAGTCGCTTGATGCTGCGCGTGCCCGGAATCGGTACGACGATCTTGCGCATACGCGCTCTGACCGCGCTTATGGTAGCCTATTGCGACGTCTATAAAATTCAAAGGGAATTGATTCTATGGATAAGGTTTCGGGAAGTGAATCGTCTTCGCCCTCGTCTTCGCCCCGTGCGCCGGAACAATTGCACTTCACTGGTAGCGGCGCCGAATATTTCGGCATCTGGATCGTCAATTTGCTGTTGACGATCGTCACGTTGGGCATCTATTCGGCGTGGGCCAAGGTGCGGCGGTTGCAGTACTTTTACCGCCACACCGAGGTGGCCGGGTCGGGCTTCGATTTTCACGGCAGTCCGATTAGGATCTTGGTCGGACGCGTGTTAGCGCTGGTGATGCTGATCGCCTACAACTACTCGGTGCGTCTGCATTCTCCGTTGACAATCGTCATTTTAGCGGGAATTGCGGTCATCATGCCGTGGTTGCTGCGCAATTCATTCCGGTTTCGGCTCTACAATACGAGTTGGCGCGGCACGCGGTTTCACTTTCGGGGAACTGTAGCCGGGGCCTATCGCGTTTTCCTCCTGAATGGATTTCTGACACTGATCACCCTTTACGTGATGGCGCCCTTCATGCATCAACGGCTGAAGGCCTATCAGCACGACAACACCTGGTTCGGACGCACTCGCTGTTCCTTTCATGCACGGGCCGGTCAGTTCTATGCGATCTATCTGCTGTTGCTGGCCGCCGCCGTGGCGTTCGGAGTCGTGATCGGGTTTAGTGGAATCGGAGGTGCGTTAGCTGCGTTGGCTCAAGTTCAGAAGCAGGGCGGGCACGTCGATCCGCACGCAGTATATAGAGCTGTGGCCATCCTCTACGGTGCACTGATCCTGATGGGGATATCGATTGGACCGGTGTTCCATGCGCTCATTACAAACCTGATTTGGAACAACACCCGTCTCGGCGAACATCGCATCGAATGCAACATGTCGCCGTGGGTCCTGATTTGGATCTCCGTGAGCAACTTTGTGCTGGTGGTGCTGACCTTGGGATTGTTCATTCCGTGGGCCATGGTGCGCCTGGCGAAGTTTCAACTGGAATCCGTGCGGTTGTTGCCGGCCGGCGATTTGCAGGAATTCGTGGCGGCGGAACCTGAGACCATCGGTGCGGTGGGCGAAGAAGCGGCGACTGCGTTCGATTTCGACATCTCGCTATAGGCCCCGGATGGGCTGAAATATGCTGCACGCGAACTATTTCGACGGGCGCTCTACTCGCGTGCGCGCGGTCAATTTATCTGTGGCCGGCGAGGATCTCATCATTGCCGGCGAGGACGTCAATTTCCGTGTGCCTTTTGCCCACGTGAAAGTGGATGAACGGCTTGGGCGGGCGCCGCGCCGGCTGCGCTTGAAGGACGGCACATTCTGCGAAGTGCGTGACCTGGATGCGCTCGATACCCTTCTGTTGTCGACGGCGCATCGCGATGGATGGGTCGATCGCATGCAGCGTCATCTGCAATTCGTCTTATTCTCGATCGTCGCGTGTGTGGCGCTTGCAGCCGTAGCGTACAAATGGGTCCTGCCATGGGCGGCCGCCAAGGGCGCACATCACCTGCCGCCGGCAATAGGAAAAACGTTATCGGTGCAGACGCTGAGAATATTGGACGGCAAAATTCTGATGCCGAGCAAGATCGCGGAGGAACGCCGGCAGGCGCTGAGTGCGAAATTTCACGCTCTGCGCCTGCCGGAGGGCGGCACTCCGGATTCGGAATTGCTGTTTCGTGATTCGCCGCAACTCGGCGCAAATGCTTTCACTTTGCCCGACGGAACGATCATTGTGCTTGACGATCTGCTCACGGCGATTGGTGACGATCCGCACACTCTGGCGGTTTTCGCCCATGAATTGGGTCATGCGCACGGGCGTCACGGCCTGCAGCTGCTGTTGCAGAGTTCCGCGGTAGGAGCTTTCTGGACCCTCTATATCGGCGATATCAGCAATCTGCTTGCGGCGGCGCCGGCAGCCCTGATTCAGGCTAGATACTCGCAAGACCTTGAAAAGCAGGCTGATGACTATGGGGCGGCGCTGCTGGTGCAAAATGGAATGTCGCCGGCATTGCTCGCTGAGGCCCTCAAGACGTTGGCTGATTCCCATTCCGGATCCTCGAAGGGAGGATATCTCTCGAGCCATCCCTCGACCGATGAGCGCATGCGCCACTTGTTGCTGCTTGCGGCATCTTTCAAGGACAAGTAGCGTAGCCAGGCATGAAGCCCAGTCGCTCCATCCCGGCGTCGACGATCGTCCCCATCCTGATCTACCCCGATGTGCGCGAGGCGGTTGCGTGGCTTGGCGCCGCCTTTGGGTTCGCCGAGCGGGTGCGGATCGGCGAGAACCACCGGGCGCAGCTTGAGTTAGGCGACGGTGCCGTCATCGTCGGTGATGTCCGGGCCGATCGCCGGCCCCCGCGCCCCGGCGAGATTACACACTCGGTGTTGAAACCCGAGAGAAACCGGTGTTCGCGATTGAACATCGTGATCTGCAAGTCGTTGCAGTAGTTCCAAACGAAATTGACTTCGCGTGCGAGACCGCTGAGGAACTTCGCGTGCTTGTCCTTGAGCCGCAGCCTCAAAACTTTGATGTTTGTGGAAGAGGCGCTGGTCATAAATCTCTCTATGTGATTATATCCAGCCCGTGTGCGGATTGCGCGCTTTGTTTCTGGTGTTAGCGTGCAGAAATGGTGGCCCGCAGATGAGCATCGCCCTTAGAATCTGGCACCGCAAGCAACGCCGGTCGGGCAAAGAGTGCGCCTTAGATCCTCGGCCTGAAGGCCGAGGTCATGCGGCGCAATGGAATAAAAACGCTGGCACAGCAGTCTTACTGTGGACAGGACCACCACGCTGGCTTCAGGGAGATTGCATGCAAGGGGCGAGTTATTGATAGCGGAATAAATCGGATGCGCCGCGAGTCTTTTAGCTTGAGTGAAGGCCGGTTAGTCGCCGCGAATGAAGGGCGCAATTCGCTCCATGGATGACAGGCGCCATCGCTTCGAGGCGCAGGTATTGCCGCATCTGGATGCCGCGTACCGGTTTGCACGGTGGTTGTCCCGTTCGCCCAGCGACGCGGATGACGTCGTGCAGGAGGCGATCCTGCGCGCATTTCGTGGATTTGACGCGCTTCGAGGGTCCGATGTGAGAGCGTGGCTACTGACGATCGTGAAAAATTGCCATTTGACGGCGGTTAAACAGCAACAGCGACGCGCCGTGGTGCCGCTACCGGAAGAAAATGATCCACAGGATGCCCAGGCCATGACTGCGACGACGCCCGATCCGGAGAGCACATCCATCCGACGCGATGAAGAGCGAACGCTCGCTCGGCTCATGTCGGCGTTGCCGGAAGAGCAGCGTGAGGTCTTGGTGCTCCGCGAGATTGAGGAAATGGATTATCGTGAGATTGCCGCGGTCACGAACGTGCCGATCGGTACCGTGATGTCTCGTCTGGCGCGCGCGCGGGCTGCGCTGAAGGCGCGATGGTCACTCGAGTCCGGAGGAGCAACCCATGCAGTGCGCTGAATCGCTGCGCGTGCAGGCATATTTCGACGGCGAACTCGATGCGCTCTCCGCCGCGGAAGTCGAGCGCCATAGTGAGGTCTGCGCCGAGTGCCGTGCGCTGCTTCAGGACTTGGATCACGTGCGCACTGCCCTGCGGCAGGATTTGACTTACGCGAGTGCTCCGCCGGAACTGCGCGCACGGGTCATGCGCGCGCTCGATGAGGAGAGCACAGTCGGAAGCCCGCGCCGAGTTGGGGAGCGGCTCACGAGCTGGCGGCCAAGGCCGTTCTGGAAGGGCGCCTTCACCGGCATCGGCGGCACCGCAATCGCCGCCGGCATCGCATTCTTTGTCCTGGCGCCGTCCTTCATCAATCCAGTTCTTGACGACCTGGTGAGTGCTCACGTGCGCTCCTTGATGCCGGACCATCTGATCGACGTGGTGTCCACTGATAAGCACACGGTGAAGCCATGGTTTGCGGGTCATACGGATGTATCGCCGGTGGTGGCCGATTTCGATCAGCAGGGCTATCGGCTCATCGGCGGACGCGCAGATTATTTTGATCATCAACGCGCGGCGGTGGTCGTGTACCAACATGGCCCGCACGTCATCAATGTATTTAGTTGGGCCGCAGATCGGAGCGGCTTGCCGAAGAACACCACCCGCAATGGGTATCACCTGGCGTTCTGGAAGACGGGGAATCTAGTGTATTGCGCCGTCTCGGATACCGCTTGGGATGAACTGCTTGGACTGGTTCGGTTGTTGCAAGATCTGGGCGCCCGCGACGCTCGATAGAACTGCGCGCGGGAATAAAACCGTCCGATCGGAAGTCTTGTCTCCCGTTCACGTCATTTCGACGTCATCGAGAGCACCAATGAAATTGCAAGGTATCATCACCCGTAGAATATCGGCCTCATTCGCAGTCGGCGCTGTTTGTGCCCTTTCCGTAGCCGGGTGCGGCGGCGGTGGCGGTGGCGGTGGCGGCAGCGGCAGTCAGATGGCCCAGCAAACGACAACCGGATTCACCGATATCGCTTTGGTGTCGAACAAGACCGGGGTTGTTGCCACCAACACCACACTGGACGCCAACCTGTCGAATCCCTGGGGCTTGGTCACTGCACCGGGGTTGGCATTCTGGATTGCCGACAACAACAGCAACGTCGCGTCGCTGTACAGCGGCACCGGCCAAATTCAAACGAATGCAGTCACCGGTTCGAGTGCCACTGCCATCGCCATCCCTGCATCGGCCGCGTCATGAGGTCTCGCGGCGCCCCGCCTGAATGCGCTCTCCACAATCGTCAATATTTTGGGAATAAATTTCTCCGCTCCGAAGTCTTCTCCCTAGAACCGCAACTTAGGAGACGGACATGTCGGATGACCAATCGCTGCTTTCGCGTCGCAACGCCCTCAAATGCATGGCCTATGGCGGGGCCGGGACCCTTTTCGCGCTGTCGGGCGGCGTGTTCACGCCCATTAATCTGGCCATGGCGGCCGGCGACAAACAGGGCGCCGCAAAATTGGGCAAGCCGCTGTTCGTACAGATCAGCGACACCCACATTGGTTTCAACAAGGAGGCAAATCCGGACGTCAACGGCACCCTCACGCAAACCATCGACATAGTGAACGGCATGTCCGCGCAGCCCGCGCTCATCATTCACACGGGCGATATCACGCATTTGTCGAAGCCCGCCGAGTTTGATCTCGCGCAGCAGCTGTTCACCCGTCTGCGCACCACCGAGATGCACACCGTACCAGGCGAGCACGACACCACCGATGCAACCGTCACGGAATACTTCAACCGATTCGGCAAGGCCTCCAACAACAAGGGGTACTACAGCTTCGATCACGAGGGCGTGCACTTCGTCGGTCTCATCAATGTGTTGCAGTTCAAGCCTGGTGGTCTTGGGACGTTAGGGGAGGAGCAGCTCGCGTGGGTTTCTGCCGACTTG
>Ga0066789_10000173_pt1 | contig 22077 bp, 18 predicted proteins | sample OrgsoiDNA2013049_FD_70960 | JGI IMG/M metagenome (GOLD analysis project Ga0066789, IMG submission 70960) | Permafrost soil microbial communities from the Arctic, to analyse light accelerated degradation of dissolved organic matter (DOM) -... | ecosystem: Environmental > Terrestrial > Soil >...
TCAGGCGGTTGGTGAAGTCCGCGGGACTGCTGGCCTCCAACGCGATCGACAGGACAGAGACCCCGCCCTGCTCGTAGTCGTCGCGGGCGAGGTTGCCAACCTGGTCCTGAACCTGCTGGCCGTCACGAGCATTCTGAGCGAGGGCATCGCCGGCCTTGGCCGCGTTCGCCTCAGCGACCGCAAGCGCTGTGGCCACCGCTTCGTTGCGACGATCGGCCACGCCCACTGCGGCCACAGCGGCAGTCAGTGCCCGCCGCGCACCTGGCAGCTCCACCTTGGTGAGCTGCAGCTTCACGAAGGCTTGGGCCAGGTTCTGGGACGTATCCCCAAGCTCGGCGCGTATCTTGGCGATTCCGGCGTCGAGCTTCTTTTTGTCGCCGACGGTGTTGGCCGAGCTGAGAGCTACCAGTCCCAGGCTCAACGCGGCGGCGAGGACCACACCAAGAACAACCAACCGCACACAGGTGCGACGGCGGGCGGGGCGTGACGCAGTCAGAACTGAAAGGTTCACTATCAACAGTGATACCACCGGCACTGTGGGTACCCAAGGACCTCGGACAGGCGACCCGGCGGCGTGTCTAAACCTTCAGACAACGAGGCAGACGAGCCAGGCGGTCGGCATGGCAGCGGCCGCCCAAGACCCAAATGGCTTCCTCGCTCGCAGCCTCGAACCAATAGCCCGGAACGGCCGCAACGGCGGTCAACGACGATCCGCTCGGTTGAAAGCCCGGGCCAGATGGTTGCAGGCCAGGACGTCCATGCGCCAGCCGAGGACCAGTGCGCTGTGTTTGTCATGGTGTCCAGCACCCGGTGCCGCCTGACCGCATCCGCTGCGGTGACGCCCTACCGCGAGCGGGTGGGCCTCGGGGCCGAGCCAGGGCGCTAGGTGGCTGCGCTCGGCGCTGTTACGGTGAGGTCCTGCTACGCGGAGACGTCCTGGGCCACCGACTGGTCGACGTCGAACAACCACGCCTGGTCACCGCCCACGATGTACAGGGCACCGGCACCGGCAACGGCTGGGTGGCCACTGCCGTCGACATCCACTCGCGCGGCCTGCTGCGCCGGCTCCGAACTGCCGCGCAGCCCGTTGGTGAACCTGGTGCCCGCAGTTGGTCTTGTCCGGCCGAAGCTCGGAGCCCCCGCGATGTCGAGCAGTCTCCCCGAGCTGTCGATCGGAAGCGCGTGAGCTGACCTCGGTGCTCCTGGTGTGAGCGACGCTGGAGATCACTCGATATTCGGCAGCATCGAGCGGTTGTCCTGGAAACTTCCGGTCGGTAGTGGGAAATACAAGTAGGGCGCTCACAAGTGGCTGCGGGGCTATCCAAACAAAACGAATGCAGTACAACCACCGCTACAACGGGTGATCAGCGTTCCTGCAGCTCTTGAGGGAAGCCGCTACGCCTGCGCCTTACCGCGCGCCATATCAACTGACCCAGGGCGATGATTCCCAACACGATCAGCAGCAAGACACCGAGCAAGAAGAGTACCCACGCGACATTGGACACGGCGATGCGAAGCCCGTGTTGATCACCCCCTCCATATGCGACATTCGCAATTAAGAAGAGGACGACGTCTGCGACAGCGAGAAAGATCAAACTCCGACCCCTGACAACCACCTTCGCAAACCTACTGACCGAGGATTCGCTAGGCATCGAGCCACCTCCCCAAATTCGCTCCCGGGTCGAGCGTACGATCAGTGCCGTGAGGCGTCAAGAGTTAGGTTTGGCTTACCTAACTCGCGCAGTGACGTGGCTTGAAGGGGTCTGGTCGTATCTTCGTGACTGACCACTCGTCCCCGACAGCGGAACAACCGGTGATCACTGGCGTCATGCGCTGGCCTCCGGACCCATTGTCTTCGTTTGAGGATCCCTTGCGGACACCAGTTGACCGGGGTGAGCCGATTCCCCAATCTCAGCCGACGGCCCAGCAGGCTCTGCCACCCGCGAGACCCTCAACTGCTGCCGACGTGCATAACTATGCATAGACGCAGCCCGGCCAAACTACCGGATAGCCGCGATCCGCGCGGGTGGACGACATGCGTCTAACCGCCGCGAAAGGGGTAGAAGGCGCTGTTTGTGTTTGTCCGCTCATAGCCCCGCGATCTGCGTTCTGGTCTGGCGAGGGATCCCTTGTGACGCGGCTTGAGTTCGTCCGAATTGGCTCCTATCACCGTTGGGGGTGTGCCGTCGATGCGACTCGGACGTGTGCCACAGATGTGCCACAGGCCTCGCCCCGAAGGGTCCCGGGCGGGAGCCTTGGGCGCTTGACCTGCGCAGACGTGAGTGGGGCAGGTCCCGCTCGAACCACGACCGGCGGATTCAAGTTCCTGATGTGCCACAAATGTGCCACATGCCCCTGCTCAGCGATGACTTCGGGAAGCCCGGGTCGGATCGCAAGCCTGTGACCTGCGGAAATACCAGTGGGGCAGGTCGGACTTGAACCGACGGCCGACGGATTATGAGTCCGTTGCTCTAACCAACTGAGCTACTGCCCCTCGCGCGCACGCCTAACGCGTGCGACTGGTGAGCCTATCGCGGTGTCAGGCGATCATTGGCTGCCGGGACGTAGAGCCTGGTCGCTTCGTCTGCTCCCGCGGGCCGGCCTCAGTCGGTTCGGGGGAACCGGCTCAGCAGGCGTCGCCGGGCGGCAACGTCTAACGGGCCGTTGCGGGTCTGCAGCGCGACAGCGATCCTGGCACGGTGCTCCTGCGTCTTGTTTCCTCCGAACTTGAACTTGGCTCGGACGCCGGTGATTGTCAGACGTAACCCGCGGATGCCTGGCATGAGCCTCCGGTCGCTGTCGACGTCGACGCTTGGCGCGACACGTGAGGAGCCCAGTGGCTCGAAATGCCTCAGCTGTCTGGCCAGGATCGCAGCCTTGTCGGCGGGGTCGTCGACGATCTCGGCATCAACCTCCACCTGGACCGCGGCATAGTAGCTGGTCGGCACCCCGAGCATGGGATCGTCATCCTCGTCCGTGTTGACCGCCGCGGGGACGTAGACGTAGTCGGCCACCACCGTCAGCAGAGCCCGCGGACGCTCGATGAGCGCTCGCCATACCGGGTTGGCATTGGCGAGGTGCAGCTCCAAGGTGTTCTCGCCGTCGAAGATGAAGTGCGTGGGGACGACGACCGGCAAGTCCCGATCCGGGTTGCCGGGCGCGATAAGCTGCCCGAAGTCGAACTCGTGTAACACCGCACGCCACTCGTCGTCATGGTTCGGGGCGTCCCAGGGGTGCACGAGCATGATCGCGATCCTGTCACGTTTGCGGATTGTCCGGCGCCCGTAGTCAGGTGTGGTGGGTTCGTCGCCAGATGGGGATGATCTGGTTTGGTGAACTAGGTCATCTGGCGGTCTGTCCTTGCGGAGAGGCGGTTCTCGGGGTCAGGGTTCCGGTTGAGGTGCCAGGTCAGCAGGACCGGTTGTCCCTGCGTCTGGTCTTGCCACCGGCTCCACAAGTAAGACCGAGCCACTCCGGGGCCGTAGAGCGCCTGTGTCGATCCATACCGTCTCGTCCGAAGGTAGATGGAACACCCAACCGCCAAGACGACGAACCCCCTGCTTAGCAGGGGGTTCGCGTGCCACCCTAGAAACACTTCCGATCAGCGGGTTGGTCAGCGGCTTATGAGCACCTTGAGCGCCCCAGTTTGCGCTGCGTTCCCGAATGTCTCGTAGGCATTGATGATGTCGTCGAAGGCGAACCGGTGCGTGACGAACTTGTCGACCGGGAGCATCTCATGCTTGACGAGCTTGAGCAACATCCCCAGTGTCGTCGTGTTCACCAGCCCCATGCTGATGTTGATGTTCTGGATCCACAGCCTCTGCAGGTCCAGCATGGCGGCCTTGCCGTGCACGCCCACATTCGCCACGTTGCCACCGGGGCGAACCAGGTGTGTGCACATGTCGAACGTGGCCGGCACCCCTACGGCCTCCACTGCGACGTCGACGCCATAGCCGTCCGTCAGTGCGAACACCTGCTCCTTCCAGTCACTGGCCCCGGAGTTGACGCTGTGCGTGGCACCTACCTGCTTCGCGAGGTCCAGCCGCTTATCGTCCAGGTCGATCGCGACGATCTGGGCCGCACCATAGAGCGCGGCCGTCGCCATCACCGATAGGCCCACCGGGCCCGCTCCGACGACGGCCACCGTGTCGCCCGGCTTGACCCGCCCGTACTGCACGCCGATCTCGAACCCTGTCGGGAAGATGTCCGAGAGCAGTATCGCGGAGGCGTCGGGCACCCCGTCGGGCAACTTGTACAGCGAGGTGTCGGCAAACGGGATCCGGACCATCTGCGCCTGCGTCCCGTCGATCAGGTGGCCGAGGATCCAGCCGAGGCCCGAGGTGCCCTCATCGGCGAGGCAGTGTGAGGGGTTGCCGGAGCGGCAGTAGCTGCACACACCGCACGAACTGACACACGAGATGATGACGCGGTCCCCGACCTTGACGGTGCGGACCGACGAGCCCACCTGCAGGACGGTGCCCACGCCTTCATGCCCGAGAATCCTGCCCTCGGTCACGGCAGGCACGTCGCCCTGAAGGATGTGCAGGTCCGTCCCGCAGATCGTGGTGGTGTCGATTTGGACGACGGCGTCGGTGGGTTCGATCAACTTGGGGTCAGGGACTTCGTCCCAGCTCTTCTTGCCTGGGCCATGGTAAACAAGCGCTTTCATGGGTCCTCCGGACACCTCAGACAGGGACCTCGTTGTCCCATGTCGCCGCAGTATCGGCCGGCGACGCATAGGTGGGAAGGGTCGAAGGTCCCGCGCCCTGCTGGTCCGGGATCCACCGGTGAGGCACTCCCTTCGGTGTTCGCGCGGTGGCTTCGCTCGTGTCGATGCCGCGCGAAGACTGACCGGATCGCTCCTGCTCGAGCGGTCGAGACGGCTGCAGTGGTGTCGCCCGCAGGCTTAGGGGCCCTGCGTCCTAGTCATGGCTGGATCGTCCGAGCTTGATGCTGTGTGACCTTCTCGGAGAGTAAGACGAACGCACTTGCCTATCGCCCTTGTCCAGCGGTCACGGAGTGCTGGTGCTCCCGTGACGAATGGGGCACAATGTTTACGAACACGGTGGGAAGGTGTTGGACAACTGAGCCGGTTCGTGTCGAGGTCGTTGGGGAAGACGTCCCTCGAACACAGGAGGCCCGGTTGTCTTTGTCAACCCCGCTTGTGAAAGCGAACGGGGTGGTGTTCATTCACTCCACCCCCGCTGCGTTGTGCCCTCACATCGCCTGGACTCTGGAGTCGGTGCTCGGTCAGCGGGTCGCGCTGGATTGGACCCGCCAATCACTGGGCCCCAAGTTGTTGCGCGCCGAGATGTCTTGGTCAGGCGAGGCGGGCACGGGTGGCAAGGTTGCTAGCGCGCTTCGCGGCTGGGACAACCTTCGCTATGAGGTGACCGAGGAGCCCAGTCCCGGCAACGACGGCTCACGCTGGTCGCACACTCCGAAACTGGGGATCCACCACACATGGACCTCAGCTGATGGCGATGCCGTGATCAACGAGGATCGCCTGCGCGCCGCGATATCGATCAGCAAGGGCGACCCGGCCGTCTTGGCCCGCGAGCTCGACCTGTTGCTGGGTCTGGCCTGGGACGACGAGCTCGAGCCCTTTCGGCAGGCGGGTGAGGGAGCCACTGTGCGCTGGTTGCACATGGTGGGCTGAGGATCTCTCCGAGGTCGTAGGACCACCTTGGGCGAGGACTTTGAGGGTTCGGGCGCCGGGGCCAGCGACAATGCACGATCCTGAGGCCGCTGTTCGTGATGCTCAAGAGCACCGCCCCTCTCACGTGTAGCTTAGGCGGGGTCTTGAACTCCAATCACACCTGCCGCAAAGTTCGGCTCAGCGATCAGTCAGGTCTCCGAGGACGTTGGCGACCGTGGGCGCAGAAGCGGCCGTCAGTAGGCCGCGGGCACCACGTTCTGCCGAACGTTCTGCCGCCGGCGAAATCAAAGGCCACCTGAGACGCCAGCTTGCTGGGACGGTCTCGGCCGGGGCTTCCGAGGGTTTGTGCGCTGCCGCCTTCGTCTCGGCTCACGCCTCTGGTGTCCCTGGCTGTCTTTAGCGTGCGGGGGCCGTCGTAGCTATCAGAGGCTGCGAATTGTGAGCGCGAGGTTGTGGCCACCGAAGCCGAAGGAGTTGTTCAGGGCCGCGATGTCGCCTTCCGGAAGCTTGCGGTGCTCACCGTGAACGACGTCCAGGGAGATTGCCGGGTCGTAGTCATCGAGGTTGATCGTGGCCGGGGCCAGACGGTGGTGGATCGCCAGGATGGTGAAGATCGTCTCTAGCGCTCCGGCGGCACCAAGAAGGTGGCCGGTCATCGACTTGGTCGCGCTCACCGGCATGTGGTCGACCTCGTCGCCGAAGGCGCGACGAATGGCGTTGGATTCGGCGATGTCGCCCACCGGGGTTGAGGTGGCGTGCGCATTGATGTGGACGATGTCCTTGGGCGACAGGCCAGCGCTCTCGACGGCATCGCGCATTGCACGGGCTGCTCCCGCGCCCTCCGGGTCTGGTGCTGCGATGTGGTAGGCGTCCGAGGACATGCCTACCCCGCAGACCTCGGCGTAGATCTTCGCGCCGCGGGCTCGGGCGAACCGTTCGGACTCCAGCACGATCACTGCGGCACCCTCACCTAGGACGAAGCCGTCGCGGCCGGTGTCATACGGGCGGGAGGCTCGTTCCGGCTCGTCGTTACGGGTCGACAGGGCCTGCATTGCAGCAAAGCCCGCGATCGGCATGGGATGCATCGCGGCCTCGGTGCCACCGGCGACGACGACGTCGGCCCGGCCGCTGCGGATCATCTCCATGGCGTAGCCGATGGCCTCTGCTCCTGAGGCGCAGGCGCTCACCGGTGTGTGAGCTCCCGCGCGCGCGCCGAGCTCAAGGGACACCGCGGCGGCCGGGCCGTTGGGCATCAGCATTGGTACGGCGAGCGGGAATACGCGGCGAACACCCTTTTCTTTCAGTGTGTCCCACTGGTCCAGCAGCGTGTTGACGCCGCCGATGCCGGAGCCCATGACAACGCCAAGGCGCTCCGGCTCAACCCCAGGGGTGCCCGCGTCGACCCAGGCTTCCCGGGCGGCGATCAGGCCGTACTGGCCGGAGGGGTCCAACCGGCGGGCCTCGACCCTGGCCAAGACCTCCAGAGGAGACTGCTTGATCGTCGCCGCGATCTTCACGGGGAGCTGGTAGGTCTCGACCCAGTCGAACGGCATCAGGCGCACGCCTGACTGGCCGGCCAGGATCGCATCCCAGGTTTCCGTGGCGGTGCCCCCGAGGGGGGTTGTCGCACCCAGACCGGTCACGACGATGCGCTGCTCGGAGTTCGAGGTCATTGGGGAGTTCCGCTCCTTGTGTTCAGTGGGCGAGGGACACACGCTGGGTCTGGCCTGTACGGCACGGGCAGTCGGTGAGATTGCCTGCTTGCTGGGAGTCTCGGGGGTCTTGCCGTGGTGCGCCGGCGCCGATCGGCGGCCAACGCACCACAACGGACCTGTGGGTCAGGCCTGTGCGCCCGCGATGAAGCCCACGGCGTCGCGGACCGTCTTGAGGTTCTTGACCTCGTCGTCGGGGATTCGCACGCCGAACTTCTCCTCGGCGTTGACGACGATCGTCATCATCGACAGCGAGTCGATGTCGAGGTCGTCGGTGAAGGACTTGTCGAGCTCGACTGAGGCGGTGTCCAGACCGGTCTCTTCGTTGACGATCTCGGCGAGACCCTCGAGGATCTCCTTCTCGCTGTGCGCCATGAGGCTAGCTCCTTGTTGTCATCGTGCTTGTGGGACCTATCGGTACTGCTGTCTGACCCGAATTTCCCGTCGGGTCGGCGGGAGCTTTCAGGGCAGGACGATAACCTGCGCTGCGTAGACGAGCCCGGCGCCGAACGCGATCTGCAGAGCCAGACCGCCGTGTGGAGCCTCACCCGAGTCGAGCATGCGCTGGGTCGCCAGCGGGATCGAGGCCGCTGAGGTGTTGCCGTTCTCGGCGATGTCGCGGGCGACGGCAATGTGCTCAGGCAGCTTGAGCTGCTTGATCAGGGCGTCGATGATGCGCATGTTGGCCTGGTGAGGGATGAAGGCGTCCAAGTCGTCAGCTTTGATGCCCGCCTGGTCGAGGGCGGCCTGTGCTATCGGAGCCATGGACCAGACCGCCCAGCGGAACACTGACTGGCCCTTCATCGTGATCGCCGGCCACTCCGCCTGGTGGTCGCGCACCTCGATCCACGAGTTGCGCTGAGAGATGGTGTCCCACTTGGCGCCGTCCGAACCCCACACGGTCGGGCCGATCCCGGGGAAGTCCGAGGGGCCGACGATCGCGGCGCCGGCGCCGTCGCCGAAGATGAAGGCCGAACCACGGTCGGTCTTGTCAGTGAAGTCGGACAGCTTCTCGACACCGATAACGAGGACGAACTTCGCGCTCCCACCGCGGACCATGTCGTTCGCCAGCGAGATGCCGTGGCAGTATCCGGCGCACGCTGCGGAGATGTCGAAGGCCGCGGCGGGAGTGGCACCGATACGGTCGGCGACGATGGGTGCGGCGCCTGGCGTCTGGTAGGGGTGGGTGACCGTGGCGACGATGACTGTGTCGATCTGCGAAGCCGTGAGCCCGGTCGCCTTGAGTGCGTCAAGAGCAGCGGCGGACGCCATGTCGACCACGGTCTCTTCCACAGCCGCGTAACGGCGCGTGATGATGCCGCTGCGCTCGCGGATCCACTGGTCAGTGGAGTCGATGTGCTCGCAGATCTCATCGTTGGTGACCACGCGCTCGGGGCGGTAGCCGCCGACGCCCCAGATTCGCGCGTGTGCGGCTCCGGTGGTGGTGTTCAACGTCCTGCGATGCTGGGTAATCGTCGTCATGGTCGTGGTCTCCCTGTGGTTCAGGCGTGTTGGGGCAGCCGTGGTTCGGACGGCAGTCAGGCTGCGGTGGGGTGCAACCGCAGCAGCGGCTGACCGGGCGAGACGGGGTCACCGTCCTCGACGAGCCACTCGATGACCTGACCACCATGGGGTGCGGTCACCTCGAACGTGTCGCCCAGGGTACTTACGGCGGCGACCACCGAGCCAGGTGGAAACTTGCTGCCTGGCTCGAAGTGAGTGAGGCTGACGATGCCCTTGGCCGGCGCGATGATCAGTCGCGCCGGAGGGGCGTCCGCGATCTGGGCGGGCTGGCCGTGCTCACGGACCATGCGGTGGGCTTCGGTGAGCTGGTCGGGAGACTTCAGGGCGAGGACCTCGACGCCCGGAAGCCCACGTTTGGCCAGGTTGGCGAGCGTTCCGGCTGGGGGGAGCTCGATCAGGCCGGTGACCCCGAAGTCCTTGAATGTCTCCATGCACCGATCCCAGCGAACGGGGCTGCTGATCTGGGTGACCAGGCGCTCGAGAACGTCCGGGCCGCTGTGCATGATGGTCCCGTCCCGATTGGACACCAGGAGCAGGCGGCTGTCTTGGGTGGAGATTGCGCGAGCCAGGGCGGCTAGCTCCTTGACCGCAGGCGCCATGTGCTCGGTGTGGAAGGCGCCCGCGACCGGCAACGGGATAACCCGTGACTTGGCCGGCGGGTCGGCACTCAGCGCCGCGAGCTGCTCCATCGTGCCGGCTGCCACGATCTGACCACTGCCGTTGTTGTTCGCCGCGGTGAGCCCGTGCTTGAGCAGCACCTGGGCTACGTCACCGTCGCCGCCGAGGACAGCGCTCATGCCGGTCGCACTGACCGCACTCGCGTCGGCCATGAGCCGTCCACGCTCGCGGACGAAGACCATGGCCTGTTCGGCGGTGATGACTCCGGCGGCCGAGGCCGCGGTGATCTCGCCGACCGAGTGACCGGCAACCAGGCTAAAGCCGTCAGCCGGATCCTCGAACAACGCCAGCAATGAGACGAGACCGGCGCCGACGATCAGCGGCTGGGCGATCGCGGTGTCCTTGATCGTCTCGGCGTCGGACTCGGTGCCGTGCTTGACCAGGTCGATGCCGGCAACCGTCGACAGCCACAGCATGCGGTCGCGAACGCCCGGCAGTTCAAGCCAAGGCGCGAGGAACCCGGGGGTCTGGGAGCCCTGTCCAGGGCAGACGATGACAAGCACGTGTCCAGCCTTCCTGTTAAGTCGCGATCACGTCGTGACCGAACAGCACGAACAATCGCTGCCCAGTTTAGAGGGTTCCTACAAAGTGCGGTCGGTCGAGTATCTCACGCCTGATGGGTTCGGCGCCCTGGAGTGAACGTCGCCACCCTCTTTGGGAGGACTCAGCGAGGCGTCCGATCGCGAGCGCCAGCCGCACGGTGTGGGCCTCGCGGGGATGGCTCAGGTCGTATCCCGTGACGACGGCGATCCGCCCGAGCCGATAGCGCACGGTGTTGGGATGGACGAACAGGATCCTTGCAGTGGACTCGAGCCCGCCACCCCCGTCGAGATAGGTGGTGGCCGTCTCGAACAGGGCCCTACCTGCCGTGGACAGCGGACGATAGACCCGGTCGATCAGGGCCCGACGTGCTGTGGTGTCACCGGCCAGAACACGCTCCACGAGCAGCTCGTCAGCAAGAACGGGACGGGGTGCATCGGGCCAGGCGCGGGCAGCGCCCAGACCCGAGAGGGCGGCCCGCGCGGAGCGTCCGGCCGCGAAGAGGTGCGGCACGGTCGGGCCGATGACGATGGGGCCCTCGCCGAAGTACTGGGCTAGAGCTCGGACTGTCGGGGTCGGGTCCTCCAAGCCCCCGAGGATGGCAACCAGATGTTGTCCCTGGACGGCAGCCAAGGACTCGACCTTGAGGTGAGAAGCGGCTCGCCGTATCAGATCCACGACTTCGGCGGCGTTGCCCTCAGGGCTCATACCGGCGATCACGGCGACGTGGTTGACCGATACCCAGCCCAGCGCTGAAGCTCGCGACTGCATCGAGTCGTCGGCCTCTCCACGCAAGACGGCGTCGACGACCAGGGACTCCAGTCGCGCGTCCCAGGCACCGCGTGCCTCGGCGGCGCCGGCGTAGACCTTAGCGGCACTGAAGGCGATCTCGCGTGAGTATCGCAGCACCGCCTCGCGCAGGTTCTGCTCCTCGCCGGGAGCCGCAAGCTGGTCAACGTCGTCCTCGACGACGTTGACGACCGAGCGTACAAGATCGAGGGTCTGCACCAGGCTGATGGACCGGGTCAGCTCGCGCGGGGCGGTCCCGAACACGCCCACCGAGATCTGTGGGATGTCGCTGGGGTCGCGGTACCACGCGATGAAGGCCGCGATTCCGGCCTGGGCCACCAGTCCGACCCATGAGCGGTCCTCCGCGGAGAGGTCGCGATACCAGTCGTAATGGGTTTCCATGTGCTTGTTGGCTGCTGTCGAGAGCGCGTCGGAGCTGCGTTCGATGCTTCGCTGTGTGGCCGCGCTGCCGCGCGGGCGCTGGACCGCCATGCGAACACTCTATTTGTATATCGGCCACAACCCCCCATCCTGGCGCTGTCGGAGCCGGGCTGTCATCGCGTGGCCAGCTGGTCACCGCCAGGTTATCGGGGTCCGAACACGCACGCGGCTGCGTCGGACTCGCGCTCGCCGGCGAAGAGGGGCAGCTGCGCCGGCGTTGACGGAGTTGAACGTGGCCAGGTGGACCTTGGCGCCCGCCTGCTCGGGGAGAGCGGCCCGTGCGGCCCGGTCCAACTGCCCGATGCAAGGCCACCAACCTCGACGTACTCAGAACCGTGGCGGGGCTGGCAGCCGGACTCTCGCGTTCGCCTTAATGTCATCGACGCTTTGCTCGCGTGCCATCAGGCGGCGATCTGCGTCCGATGGGATTGAGGTCATGAACCGACCTCTCGGAAGGCTCCTCTTGGCAACTGTGGCCGGCTCGATCTCACCGATCTCGACCTCGGTTTCGATTGGTCTGCCTGCTGGCCGTGTCAATGTCAGGGCGCTGACGGCCGCTGAGCGCAAGTCCGCAACGAAGCGCCCGCTAGTCATCGGCCACCGTGGCGCAGCGGGCTACCGTCCGGAGCACACCCTGGCTTCGTACGAAATAGCGGCGCGGATGGGCGCGGACTTCATCGAGCCCGACCTTGTCTCAACCAAGGACCACGTCCTGGTTGCCCGGCACGAGAACGAGATCGGCGCCACCACGGACGTGGCCGTCCGCCCGGAGTTCGCCGACCGCAAGATCACGAAGGTCATTGATGGGAACACCATCGACGGCTGGTTCACCGAGGACTTCACCCTCGCCGAGCTCAAGACACTGCGGGCCAAGGAGCGGCTACCTTTGGTGCGCCAAGAGAACACGATGTATGACGGGCGGTTCGAGGTCCCGACCTTCGCCGAGGTGCTGGCGCTGCGCGAGAGGCTTAGCAAGGAGCTGCACCGAGAGGTTGGGGTTTATCCGGAGACCAAACATCCCACATACTTCCGCAGCATCTGCCTGGACCTCGAGACGCCGCTGGTCGCTCAGGTCCGCGGTGCCGGACTCGACAAGGTGGACGCGCCGATCTTCATCCAGTCGTTCGAGCTCACCAATCTGGTGGATCTGCGCCAGCACTTCGGCGTTAACGCCCAACTGGTCTTCCTCACGTCGGCCAGCGGCGCGCCGTACGACCTGTCATCCACCGGCGATCCCACAACCTTCGTCGACCTGACCATGGCGGCCGGCCTGCGCTCCATGTCCGGCATCATCAGCGGGATCGGCCCCGACAAGAGCCAGATCATCCCGCGCAATGTTAACGGCACCCTCTCGCGCCCGACCACATTGGTGTCCGACGCGCACGCTGCAGGCCTGTTGGTGCATCCATATACGTTTCGTGCGGAGAATACGTTCCTGCCCGCTGACTTCCGTGTTGGGGCTAACGCCACGGCATACGGACGGGCCATCGACGAGCAGGTGCGGTTCCTCCGGACGGGGATCGACGGCTTGTTCACCGACCAGTCGGACATCGGCGTGATCGCAAGGGCTGACTTCCTTGCCGCCAAGGCTGCCGCCTGAGCGCCGCTGCAGTGAAGTCGTCCAAATCGAAGTGGCTCACCCCGAGGGTCGAATTGTGCGACTTCGCACCCTCCGTGTCAGACCCGGATACCCCAAGCCAACCTAGGACTCACCGCCGGCGTTGCCCGAGGTGCCGGCGGTGACGTCGAGCAGGCGGTACTTGTTGGCCGCCTCCCGTGCCACCGACGGGTCGATCTCGCCGCGTTTGGCTAGCATCTGCAGTGCCTTCACGACGACCGACGCGCCGTCGATGTGGAAGTAGCGGCGGGCGGCTGCGCGCGTGTCGGAGAAGCCGAAGCCGTCGGCACCCAGGGAGATGAAGTCCTGCGGCACCCAGGGCGCTATCTGGTCCTGGACTGCCCGCATGTAGTCCGACACTGCGACAACCGGCCCCGGTGCGTCCTGCAGCTTCCGGGTCACGAACGGGACCCGCTGCTCCTGCTCGGGGTGAAGGAAGGCCAGCTCGTCACATGCCATGGCGTCCCGGCGCAGCTCGCCCCACGAGGTGACAGACCACACATCAGCGACGACACCCCAGTCAGACTTCAGCAGCTGCTGTGCCTCGAGGATCCACGGCACTCCGACACCGGAGGCCAGCAGCTGGACCCGTCTGGCGGCCTCGCTGTCGCCGTCGCTGGATCCGGCAGACAGCAGGTACATCCCCTTGAGGATGCCCTCGGCATCGACGCCCTCCGGTTCCGGCGGCTGGACATTGGGCTCGTTGTAGAGGGTGATGTAGAAGATGACGTTCTCCGGCTGATCGCCGTACATGCGACGGAGCCCGTCCTGCACGATGTGCGCGATCTCGTAGGCGTACGCGGGGTCGTAGGACACCACCGCGGTGTTCGTCGACGCCAGCAGCGGACTGTGGCCATCTGCGTGCTGCAGGCCCTCGCCCGTCAGCGTCGTGCGCCCCGCCGTCGCGCCCAGCATGAAGCCTCGCGACATCTGGTCGGCGGCCGCCCAGATCGAGTCACCGGAACGCTGGAAGCCGAACATCGAGTAGAAGATGTACACGGGGACCATCGGCACGCCATGGGTGGCATAGGAGGTTCCCGCTGCGGTGAAAGCGGCCACTGAGCCGTCCTCGTTGATGCCGAGGTGCAGAATCTGTCCTTGCTTGGACTCCTGGTAGGCGAGCATCAGGTCCGCGTCGACCGACGTGTAGTTCTGCCCGTGGACGTTGTAGATCTTGGCTGTGGGGAAGAAGGAGTCCATCCCGAAGGTGCGTGCCTCGTCCGGGATGATCGGCACCACGTGGCGGCCGAACTCCTTGTCGCGCATGAGCTCCCGCAAAAGGCGCACGAACGCCATCGTGGTGGCGATCTCCTGCTTGCCGGATCCCTTCTTGACCAGCTCGTAGGCCTTGTGGCCGGGCAGCTGAAGCCGGACAGCCTCGGTCCGACGCCTGGGCAACGGCCCGCCGAGCTTGGCGCGGCGCTCCATCATGTACTGGATGGCCGGGTCTTCGGTGCCGGGGTGGTAGTACGGCGGCAGGTAAGGGTCTTTCTCGAGCTCCTCGTCCGAGATGGGGATGTGCAGCGTGTCCCGGAAGCCCTTGAGGTCCTCAAGAGTCAGCTTCTTCATCTGGTGCGTGGCGTTGCGCCCCGAGAAGTGTGAGCCCAAGCTGTAGCCCTTGATCGTCTTGGCCAGGATCACCGTCGGCTCGCCGTTGTGGTCCATGGCTGCCTGGTAGGCCGCATAGACCTTGTGGTAGTCGAGGCCGCCCCTCTTGAGCTTCCACCAGATGTCCTCGTCGGACCAGTCGGCCACCATCGCCCTCGTGCGCGGGTCGCCACCGAAGAAGTGCTCCCGGACGTAGGCACCATCGTTGGCGCGGAACGTCTGGTAGTCGCCATCCGGGGTGGTGTTCATGAGGTTCACCAGGGCGCCGTCGCGGTCCTGGGCCAGCAGCGGGTCCCATCCGCGCCCCCAGATGACCTTGATGACGTTCCACCCGGCACCGCGGAAGGTCGCTTCGAGCTCCTGGACGATCTTGCCGTTGCCGCGGACCGGACCGTCGAGTCGCTGCAAGTTGCAGTTGACGACAAAGGTGAGGTTGTCGAGCTCATCGTTGGCCGCGACATGTAAGAGTCCGCGCGACTCCGGCTCGTCCATCTCGCCGTCGCCCAAGAACGCCCAGACGTGCTGCCTGGAGGTGTCCTTGATCCCACGGTTGGTCAGGTACTTGTTGAACTGCGCCTGGTAGATCGCGTTCATCGGCCCGAGGCCCATCGAAACCGTGGGGAACTCCCAGAAGTCGGGCATGTTGCGAGGGTGCGGGTAGCTCGGCAGGGCGGACGGCAAGCCGTCGACGAGGTGCGAGTGCTCCTGGCGGAAACCGTCCAACTGCTCCTTGGACAGCCGGCCCTCGAGGAACGCCCGGGCGTAGATTCCGGGGGAGATGTGGCCTTGGAAGTAGATCTGGTCGCCGCCACCCTCGTGGTCACGCCCCCGGAAGAAGTGGTTGAAGCCAACTTCGTAAAGGGTGGCAGCCGAGGCGTAGGAGGAGATGTGGCCACCCACCCCGATGCCGGGTCGCTGGGCGCGGTGGACCATGATCGCGGCGTTCCAGCGCAGGTAGGCGCGGTAGCGGCGCTCGACCTCCTCATCGCCAGGGAACCATGGCTCGGCCTCCGGGGGGATGGTGTTGATGTAGTCCGTCGCTGTCAGCGAAGGGACCCCGACCTGGCGTTCGCGGGCACGTTCGAGCAGCTTGCGCATCACGTATCGGGCCCGGGTGCGCCCGCCCGCGTCGATGACTGCGTCCAACGAGTCCAGCCACTCCTGGGTCTCCTCAGGGTCCACGTCCGGGATCTGACTGGGGATGCCGTTCAGGATAGGTCCGGCTTCCTCATGTGCCACCACGTTGTGTCCTTTCTCGCGATGAATGAGCCACCGGCGGCGGCGACGGTTGATGGTGTCGACACGTGGTGCTCAAGTAACAGTCCATCCTCCACCAGGAAGCGGTGAACGTCATACTTGGGCGTGGTCGCTGTCCGGCATGTGGCGGCAGTACAGTGCCCGCGGTGCATGACGCAGGGTGGCGTCTTGACCTGATACGCCTACCGGCAGGTCGGTTTCTGGGGGATCATTTGACGGGGCTGCTTGCAAGATCCCGCCAGACCTAGTGGACTAGGCAGAAGAGCATCCAACGATCGCGGGCGTGAGCCCGTGTGAACATCAGAGAGGAACACTCGTGATTGCGACCGCGCCAGCCGCGGCGACGAACGGTTCGGTGGCAAAGTTAGGCTTCGCCGCGGGACAGGTAGTCCAGGAGTTCGGATATGACCAGGACGTCGATGACGACTTCCGTCTCGCGATCGAGGAGCTCTGCGGCTCCGAACTGGAGGAAGAGGACTACGGCGACGTCGCCGATGCAGTGGTTCTGTGGTGGCGTGAGGACGACGGTGACCTCGTAGACGCTCTCGTGGACGGACTGACCAATCTTGCCGAGGGCGGGTTCATCGTGCTCCTGACGCCCAAGGCTGGTCGCGCGGGACACGTGGATGCCAGCGACATCCAGGAGGCGACCCTGACTGCGGGGCTGCACTCATCGGGGAGCACCAACGCCGTGCGAGAGTGGAACGGCAGCCGTCTGGTCGCCCCCAAGAGCGACCGCCGCTGACGACTGGCACACTGGATCGCATGACCAGCAACAGCAACACCTTCGTGGCACCCACCGGACTCGCCGTCGGTCAGTGCGCTCCTGACTTCACGCTCAGGGACCAGCATGGTAAGGGCGTTTCCCTGTCCGACTTCAGGGGCGTCAAGAACGTTGTGGTCGTCTTCTACCCCTTCGCGTTCTCGGGCATCTGCACCGGTGAGCTGTCCGAGATCCGCGACAACCTGAGTGCCTTCGAAAGTGACGACGTCCAGGTGCTCACCGTGTCATGCGACCACATGTTCACCCAGCGGGCCTGGTCCAATGCGGAGGGCTATTTCTTCCCGATGCTCAGCGACTACTGGCCGCACGGTGGGACCGCCCAGGCCTACGGGGTCTTCGAGCAGTCCGGCGGGTTCTCCACCCGCGGGACCTTCCTGATCGACCGCGAGGGAATCGTGCGCTGGATATTGGTCAACGGGCCGTCTGAGAGGCGTGACTTCGGTGGCTACCGAGCCGCACTCAAGGAACTGGGCGGCTCGGTGGCCTGAGCAACTCGAGGACGGCGCTCGTCGCCGTTTGGGCCTGTAGCTCAGTTGGTAGAGCACCGCGTTTACACCGCGGGTGTCGTCGGTTCGAGCCCGGCCGGGCCCACGTGAGCAATGAAGCCAAGTCCATAGATTCGAGAGCTGTGAAGTCGAGGTAGTGGATGTGATTCCCATTCCGCTGAGCGAGGTCGTGGCAGCGCTCGAGCGGTTGTACCCCCCTGACACCGCCTCTTCCTGGGATCGTGTCGGGCTGGTCAGCGGGGACCTGGGTCAGCTGGTCTCGTTGGTGCACTTCGCCGTCGATCCCACGCTCGCCGTGATCGAGGAGGCGCGCGCCGCCGGCGCAGACCTGCTGCTCACCCACCATCCGCTGCTACTGCGCGGCGTACACAGCGTGGCAACCACGAGCGCCAAGGGCGCGTCGCTCACCTGCCTGATCGTGAACGACATCGCGCTGTATGTCGCGCACACCAATGCCGACGTCGCCTCACCCGGGGTGTGTGATGCCCTCGCCAGCGCATGCGCCCTGGTCGACGTCGGACCACTGGAGGTGGTTGACGGTGTTGGCCACGGTCGGGTAGGCGAGCTGGCGCGTCCCCAGACGCTGCGCGAGTTCGTGAAACATCTGAGCACCGTGCTCCCGCACACGGTAAGCGGGATCCGGGTGGCAGGTCCGGCCGATGCCTTGGTGAGTCGGGTGGCGGTGGTCGGGGGAGCCGGCGACGACAGCTTCGATGCCGTGCGGGCCAGTGGCGCCGACGCCTTCGTTACCGCGGATCTGCGTCATCACCCCGCGCTCGAGGCACGGGAAGAGGCTCGCGGGGGCAGACCGTACCTCGTTGATGCCGGCCATTGGGCGACCGAGTGGCTGTGGCTGCAGAGCGCATGTTCGGAGTTGCTGCGCGAGCTCGCCGGGCGAGGTACTAGTTTGGACACTCACATTTGCACACTGCGCACGGATCCGTGGGACTTCGTGATCGGAGCCGCCGCGAGCGACATCACCGGAGGTACGTCCTGAAAGCCGACACGAGCCGTCAGTGGCGTTTGCTGGATCTGCAGGCGCTGGACACGCGCCTGGACCAGATCGCACACCGCAAGGCGACTCTGCCCGAGCTAGCCGAGCTGCGCGAGCTCAACGCTCAGACCTCGGTACTGGACGGTGACCTTGTCCGCGCCCGGACGGCCCTTGGTGACGTGCAGCGCGAGATCGTCAAGGCTGACTCCGACGTCCAGCTCGTGCGTGATCGCATCGTTCGCAACCAGGACCGGATGGATGCCGGTCAGGGCACCGCAAAGGACTTGCAGGCTCTTGTGCACGAGGTCGGGTCGCTGGCCCGCCGGCAGTCCGCGCTCGAAGACGTCGAGCTCGAGGTGATGGAGCGCGCCGAAGGTCTGGCCTCCGACGTGAGCAGGCTCGAAGCCGCTTGCGATCAGCTGACTGTGCGCGTGGACGAGCTGAAGGCGGGGCGCGATAGCGCTTTTGCCGATATGGACGCCGAGGTCGAGCAGATCGGGCACTCCCGGGCCGACGTCGTTGCTGGCGTAGGCGGCGAGCTTGTGGCCCTCTATGAGAAGATCCGCGCGTCCAGTGACGGCATCGGGGCGGCGGTTCTGCGTCAGCACCGCTGTGAGGGATGCAATCTGGAGCTCAACCAGGTGGACATCAACCGGTTCACGGCTGCGGCGCAGGATGAGGTGCTTCGTTGCGAGGAGTGCCGCCGCATACTGATCCGCACCTCCGAGTCAGGCGTCTGAGGCACCGTCGTGGGTGGACGTCGACTCGTCGTCGAGGCCGATGGCGGATCGCGCGGTAATCCCGGCAACGCTGGGTACGGCGCCTTGGTGCGTGATGCCGCCTCGGGTGAGGTGATTGCCGAGCGGGCCCAGTCGGTGGGCATTGCCAGTAATAACGTCGCGGAGTACTTAGGGTTGGTCGCCGGGTTAAAGGCCGCGCTCGACATCGACCCCGGCGCCGAGGTCTTGGTCCGGTTGGACTCCAAGCTCCTCATCGAGCAGATGTCCGGGCGGTGGAAGATCAAGCAGCAGGACATGCGCAGGCTGGCGCTGCAGGCCCGGAAGGTTGTTGCCGATCTCAGCGCCGCCGGGGGATCGGTGACCTACACCTGGATCCCGCGAGCCGAGAACTCGGCCGCCGACACTCTGGCTAACTTGGCGATGGACGGAAAGTCGGTCAACTGGACCGGCACCTCCGATGCTGGCGCCGTCCTGGACCCCGACTCTGGCTTGGTAAGGTCGGCGCCGCTGACCGGTGTCGCGGGTCGGTCGAGCGACCTGGCGGCGCCCACGAGAATCGTGCTGGTGCGTCACGGTGTCACCGACTTCACCGTGGCGGGCAAGCTGGACGGGCGAGGAGGATCTGACCCCTCGTTGAACGCCGATGGCCGGCGCCAAGCCCAGTCGGCGGCCGCCGGAGTCCGCGCGTTCATCGGCGACGGCTCGGCTAGCGTCATCACCTCGAGCCTGCAACGCGCAATGGAGACCGGTGCCCTGATCGCGGACGAGCTCGGCGTGGGCGCCCGGATCGACGCCGACTGGGATGAGCAGAGCTTCGGTGAGTGGGATGACAAGAGTGTGGACTACCTGCAAGCCCGGCATCCGCAGGAGCTTGTTCGTTTCCGTGACGACCCGCACTACTCACCACCTGGTGGCGAGGCGCATGCCGATCTGCAGGTCCGTGTGCTGGCTGCGTTCGATCGCGCCATTGCAGCGGGAGGCACCGTTGTCGTGGCTAGTCACCGCAAACCGATCATGACGGTCCTCGCGCATGTGCTGGGGATCCCACATGATCGCATCTGGCGGCTGGCCACTGCCCCGGCGTCGCTGACCTCCGTCGAGGTCTGGACTGACGGCGGGACGTCGGTCGCCTTCGTCAACGACACCAGCCACCTGCGCTGACTGGTGATCACCCAAGTCTGCAACATCTGCAGGGGTGAGCTGGACACACGGCATACGGTCGGCTGTGGAATCCTTGTTCCATGGATGAGCGACCGGACGAAGGAGCAGTGATGTGCTACGCCGGCGACGTGGACCCCTTGGATGTATATGTGGGGCTGGAGGCTGATACCGATGCTGTACTGGTGGACGTGCGGACCAGTGCGGAGTGGAGCTACGTTGGACTGCCAGACCTCTCGCAGATTGGAAAACGAGCCATTCTTCTTGAATGGCAACGCTATCCGGACGGCGCGCTGAACGCGAGCTTCGTTGAGCAGCTGCGCGAGACAGGCGTGCGCGAGGGCGTACCCATTTACTTCATGTGCCGCTCGGGTGTGCGATCGGCCGCCGCGGCGAAGGCCGCGACCGTTGCCGGTCTCGGACCGGCTTACAACGTCTCTGATGGCTTCGAGGGTCAACTGGGCCAGGACGGACACCGAAGCGTCACGGGGTGGAAAGCCGCCGGACTACCGTGGAGGCAGGGATGAGAGAGTTGCGTCCCGACACATTGGCGGTTCGCGGCGGCCTGGTCCGGAGCAAGTTCGACGAGACCTCCGAAGGGCTGTTCCTGACCTCGGGCTACGTCTACTCCTCGGCACAGGAGGCGGAGGCCGCGTTCAAGGACGAGATCGACCGCTTCGTCTACTCGCGCTACGGCAACCCCACGGTGGCCATGTTCCAGGAGCGGATGCGATTGCTTGAGGGCGCGCAGGGGTGCTTTGCCACGGCGACAGGCATGTCGGCGGTCTTTATCGCACTGGCCGCGCTGCTGGGCAAGGGCGATCGGGTGGTGAGCTCCCGGAGCCTGTTCGGTTCCTGCTTCGTGATCCTGGACGAGATCCTCCCGCGATGGGGAGTGGAGAGCGTATTCGTCGACGGCAGTGACCTCGACCAGTGGCGAGAGGCGCTGTCCGAGCCGACTGCGGCGGTGTTCTTTGAGTCGCCGAGCAACCCGATGCAGGAGCTTGTCGACATTGCAGCCGTCTGTGACCTCGCTCATGGCGTTGGGGCCCAGGTCGTCGTCGACAACGTATTCGGCACCTCGGTGTTCTCCAAGCCGCTCGAGCAGGGTGCGGACGTCATCGTCTACTCGGCGACCAAACACATTGACGGTCAGGGCCGCACGCTGGGTGGGGCAATTCTGGGAACCGCTGACTTCATCAACGGTCCGGTCAAGAACCTGATGCGGCACGTCGGCCCGTCGATGTCGGCCTTCAACGCCTGGGTGCTGCTCAAGGGTCTGGAGACCTTGTCACTGCGCGTCGAGCGGATGTCCAACTCGGCGTTTGAACTGGCGGGTGTGCTGGAGGCCCACCCCAAGATCTCGCGCGTGCTCTATCCGTGGCTCGAGTCGCACCCTCAGCACGAGCTCGCCACCAAGCAGATGTATGGGGGTGGGACGGTCGTGACCTTCGAGCTGGTGGGTGGCAAGGACGAGGCTTTCACGGTGATGAACTCCCTGGAAATTGTTGACATCTCGAACAACCTGGGCGACGCCAAGTCAATGATCACGCACCCGGCCACGACCACGCACCGGCGCTTGGGACCAGAGGCACGCCTCGCGGTCGGCATCACTGACGGTGTCCTGCGCATCTCTGTCGGCCTCGAGGACGTCCGCGATCTGGTCGAGGACGTCCAGCGCGCTCTGGGCTGACCGCCGCCCTGACGTTGCAAGATCGGCGTATTGAAAGCTCAGAGGGGTCGATCTCGGCGACCTCAGCCCAGCGTCAGCGCGAGAGTCGCGGCCAGAGTCGCGGCTGTCGCGCACACCGCGCCCTGCCAGGCGAATCGCCACATTGGGATGGTGATCCCAGCGCGCCGGCATCGTTCCCGCCACAGGATCGTGGCCAGCGATGCCCAGATGGTGACCAGCGATCCGGCGTTGACGCCGATGACAAGAGCCATCAACCGACGTGGGTAGTTGTCGGTCACGGACTCCAGGGCTAGATAGGCCGGGAGATTGTCCACGGCGTTGGCGGATCCGGCACCAACTGCACTGACGCGTAGCAGCTCTGATGTCCCGGTACCGG
>Ga0066789_10000174_pt1 | contig 22075 bp, 19 predicted proteins | sample OrgsoiDNA2013049_FD_70960 | JGI IMG/M metagenome (GOLD analysis project Ga0066789, IMG submission 70960) | Permafrost soil microbial communities from the Arctic, to analyse light accelerated degradation of dissolved organic matter (DOM) -... | ecosystem: Environmental > Terrestrial > Soil >...
GATTCCGTAGTCGGCGAAGACGACGGGTATCTGACTGCTGACCGTCAAGGTGGCTGCGCTGCGCACGCAGGTCAGTAAGACGGTCACGTCTTTGGTCGCGCCGTGCAGGGCGAGGGTGCCGTGGGCGTCGATGGTGCGGGTACCGGCTGCTGTCGCGAGCTCGGCGAGGTCGATCGGGGTGAGCAGGGTGAACGTGGCGGTGGGGTACTGCGACGTCTGCATGATCCGCCCCTCGAACTGCCCGTCACGCATGGACTGATCGCTGGCGACCTTGGTCAGGTCGACGGTGATCGCGGCCTTGGTGACCTGTGTGGTGGTTGCGGTGATGCCGCCGGTGACCTCGGTGGTCCGGCCCACGGCAATGTTGTTCTGCCCGTTCAGGACCTCGTTGACGCGATAGCCGGCCTGAGAGCCCTGGCTCACCTGCCAGTTGCCTGCCACGCTTCCAGTTGCCGGCTTCAGCGTCGCGCTCTTGCTCGTACTTGCAGCAAGAGCCACGGGAGCGGGGCCCTCGACGAAGTGGATATAGACGTACGGGCCGGCGACGGCAAGGACGACCACTACCGCGGCCGCGCCCAGGGTCCAGCGGAACGGATGCCGGGGACGTAGGCGCACGACAAACTCCCGATAGGTTGGTGATGCTTGCTGGCTTCAGTATTCGGACGCCGGCTGGGCATTGCCAGTGTGTGACCTGCTATTTCCCTGCCAACCGGACTTCGGACGGCTGCAGGCGTCCAAGTGCTTGCCGGGTGCGCCTCGCCCTCGCCAGTGCGTCACGAGCAAGGCTGAGGGTTTCCTCGTGGGCGTGTCGACGGGGGTCTGCGGGATTTGGGCGCGGGACCCCCGCCTTCGTTTAAGGGTGGACCTGCGCGCTGGGGCTCGTTGAGGTCGTTGGGCAGGCAGGGAGGCCGCGAGCCGATCGATCTCTCGCGGCCCCCTTGCTCGAAGGCGGCTGAACCGGCTCCGATCGGTTCAGCCCTTCTCGACCTTGACGGTGCCACTCATGCCCAGGTAGTCATGCAGCGCGCAGAGGTAGTGGTAGGTGCCTGCCTTGGTAAAGGTGACGGTGAAGCTGGACCCGGGTAGCAGGATTCCGGAGTTCAACTGCTGCCCCGTGAAGTTAGCCGGGTCACCGTAGGGAGCGAAGATGTTCGGCTGCTCCGGGCCGAAGGTGACCGTGTGCGGGGCGGCCATGCCGATGTTCTTGAACGTGATACTGGACCCGATGCGGATGGTCGCGTTGTCGTTGACAAAGCGCATGACCATCGCGGTCCCGTCATCGGCTCCCACGAAGACCAGGTGGCGGGTGGCGTTCTTCTGGGTGTCAGCCCACAGTCGGCGCCCGTCGCGCAGCACGGCCGCTTTCTGAGCCGCGCCTTGGTCGTTGTACTGCCTCTGCGTGAACCGGTAGTGGGTGCCTGCCGGTCGGACGTGAACCAGGCCCTTCATCATCGCTCCGTGTACGAGGCAGTAGTAGGTGAAGTCCCCCGTCACGTCGAACGTCAGCTGGTAGGTGGCATGGGCCGGGAACCCTGACGTGGTCTCGTCAGTCATGACGCCGGAGTTGTAGTAGTGGACACCGTCGTAGTGGCTGCTGCCCTGCGGTAGCAGCTGCATGAGATTGGTCGGGTCGAACGGCTGCGACAGGGGCTGACCGGTGGCCAGGAAGCTGACGGTGTGGATCTCACCGGCCTTGGCAGTCCAGAGGATCTTGTCGCCCTGGTTGATCCATACCGTCCCGGGCAGGAACGCCATGCCCTGGATCGCGTCGCTGCGTGTCTCTTCGCCGACCGCCACCCGCCAAGTCCGCGGTTGCGGGGGAGACGAGGCCGATGCTGAGGCGCTCAGGGCCAACGGCAGCAGAACGGCACAGAGCGCGGCGACCAACAGCCGCGCTCGGTGGGGGAGCAGGTGAATGTCCATATGGTGCCTCCAGGAGTGTTGACGTGCTGAAGTTTGGAATGATCACAATCGCTGAATTGACTTCGCGTTACTGCTCGAGCCCATTGGCTTCCAGCCTCAAGAACCTGCACACCGACGTGGTCTGTACGTGAGCATTCATCGTTGGTACCGGATTCGCGAGCGCTTGCCTGTTGAGCGCAGGTCGAATGATTCCGCCCGTGGCGCACGCTCGTCAACCCTTGAATCGACAATGTCGTCTTCTCTTTTGTTGTCAAGCAATGTGTGTCGATGGCAAGACCGTGGGGGTCGGCCCTCGAAGTCGCAGGCAGCCTGCGGCCCCGTCAACAGTGAATTCGGAAACCACGGCCGGTGGCCCCACCTGCTGAGCCACACCCGGCCGATGGGTGCGGCAACGTTCGGTGAGTTGTCGGCCTTCACCGTAAGGATCGGTCAGCGGGACGTGATTAGCTCGACATGTCGGGCTGAAGTGCGCGGTTGCAGCCCCTCAGGCCTCCCTCCCGGCCTTCGCCGAGGGGACGCCACGGGAGAGTCCTGCCGGAATCGTCAGGACCGAACCCGCAAAGGAGGGCACCGACCAAGAGCTGGTCAACCGCAAGGGGCGGGACTCTTTCCTGGCCACCGCGGAGTCCAACTTGTCCGTTGACAGGCGTGGCCCACAGGCAAACGGCTGAGCCGAGCCCCCTGTCGCCCCGACCAGCCACGGTCTGGAACACAGCCGTTGCCCGGGCTGGTCGTAGTTCGGCGCCCCTGCCCCGCGTGAACCGTTGGGCGTGGTGACTGCCGTGAAGTTAACGTGGCGTGTGCCCATTGTGGTGTTTGCCCTAACCATCCGACCTGGCCGGCTGACCACCATGGCCGCCACCTTGGTCTTGATCCTCTCTGCCTCGGCGTCCTCGGTTTCCTCAGGTACGGTTGCACCGCCTGTCAACGCGTCCCGGGCGCCGGCGCCCGGGACCACCGCGTACGGCAATGACATCTCCTGGCCTCAGTGCCCCAAAGGTGGCGGCGGCTACGGCCTGCCGGGTCCCATGGCCAGTGCATCCTTCGCCGTGCTGGGCCTGACCGACGGCGGCTCGTTCGGCGCCAACCCGTGTTTGGCCGTCCAGGTCTCATCAGTCAAGACCCGCCACCTTTGGGCCAGCGCTTACGCCGTTTCGACCTACCCGACCACTGCACAGCTGGCCGGCTACGGCGGCACCGGAACGCTGCCCGTGCGGCTAGGACGTGTCGGCGCCGCGCAGGCCGCGTTCAACCTCAGCACGATGGCCCGGGTCGGGCTGCGGTCGCCGATGGTCTGGGTCGATGTCGAGCCCAGCACGCGAACGCCGTGGTCAGTAAGGGCCGACAACAACAACGCGGTCATCGACGGCGTCATCGCGCGCTACCGGGCAGGGGGCATACGCGTGGGCATCTACTCCTACGACAAAGCCTGGAGGGCGATCTCGGGCGGCCGAGTCCTGCCGGGCGTGCCCACCTGGGTGCCGGTCGGCCACAAGGGCCGGGCGGTGGCCGCAGCCACCTGCGCCGTGGCGAGCTACGCCGGGAGCAGACCCTGGCTGACCCAGTGGACCGACGGCGTGGGCGACTACGACCTCACCTGCCCGGGAGTCTCCGGGCGGGCCGCAGGCGGCAATCTCCTGACGCCCTACCTGAACGTCGCCTTGGCTAGCGGTTCGCGCGGGGGCGCCGTCGCTGTGCTGCAGCGCCGTCTGGGCGGGCTCAATCCCAGCGGGGAGTTCGGCCCCGCGACACTGGCCCGGGTTGTCGCCTTCCAACGCGCCCGGCACCTGACCGCCAACGGCATCGTGGGCACCGCCGTGTGGCGGGCCCTGGGTGCAGGAACCGGCACTTACACGCCACCGTTGCACGGCTTCATGGGCGTCCTGTTCGCGTCAACCTGAGCAACCACCCATGGCGGCACCGGGCTGTCGCCACCCCCCTGGAGCGAACACTTCACACTGCAGACCTGGAACCGTGCCTGCCCCTTAACTGCTGGATCGGCAACGCCACCGGCATTCCCTCCCCACTCGGGGTGCAACTGCGGACGGTGGATCCGCGTCGCCCGTTCAGCTCTCGAACCGATCACCTGCGGAGGCTTGGGAGCGGTTGCTTACCAGATCCCCTACGCTGAGCCTCTGCCCTTGGCCGAACGTCGCCGACCCGTCGGCCGCGCGTCTCACAGCGTCGGTCCCCGGGCTGGCGGGGTGAGCTGACCGGTCGGGGCTCCCGGTGACCAGGGTCCGGGCGCCTGATGTGACGGTATCGGGCACCGCCGGGCTTGTACGATCACCTCTGGTTCTTCTCCAGGAGCGGTGGTCGCGTGAGTGTTCGGTTCGAGGAGCTCGACTGGAGCCCCACACCGATCGGTGAGGTCAGCCTGCGCAGGCGCCGCGACCCGGTCACCGGCGTCGACATCTTCGAGGTCAAGCTCGGCGACGAGTTCCTCATGTCGAGCCAGTTCACTGTCGCCGAGATCGCAGTGGCTCGGCTCGCACTGGCCCGGCTCCAAGGGTCCGAGCTGGACGTCGTAGTTGGCGGACTGGGGCTTGGCTACACCGCCCAGGCCGTGCTGGTCGACCAGCGAGTGCGCGAACTGGTGGTCGTTGACGCCCTTGAGCCCGTGATCCGCTGGCACCAGCGCGGCCTGGTCCCGGTCGGGCCGATCCTGACCGCAGATCCTCGCTGTCGGTTGGTGCACGCAGATTTCTTCGCGATGACCGACGGGGCGGGGTTCGACCCCGAGGCGCCCGAGCGGGTCTTCGACGCCGTGGTCGTCGACATCGACCACTCGCCCCAGCACCTGCTCGCCGACGGCAGCGCCGGCTTCTACGGCGTGGAAGGGACGCGACGGCTGGCCGGGCATGTGCGCCCAGGCGGCGTCTACACGTTGTGGTCCAACGACCCGCCTGACGACGCCTACCTGGCGGTTTTGTCGGAGGTGTTCGTCGACGTCGCCGCCGAGGTCGTCAGCTTCCCCAACCCGCTTCAAGACCGTGAGGCCACCAACACGGTCTACCTGGCCACCAAGGCGAACTGACGCCTGGTTCAGCCGTTCAGGCGGACTCAGGTGCGGCTCGTGAGTGCCGATCCAGCCGAGCTTGTCGCTGGTGCCATGGCGCAGGCGCACAGTCGGCTGCACCTGGCTCGCCCCGGCGCAAGGAGGCCTGGTGGAACAGACCCTGCCAAACCAGCGCAGCCAGGACGAAGGCCCGAAGGTCTACCTAGGGTTGGGCGGCAACGCAGACACTCGCGGGTTACCGCACATCCAGCCCTTGTGCTCGCCGGCGGGATGACCGTCCCGCATGGCCACCACCAGCGGTACGCCAGGCCAGCCTCATGGCACCTGTCCATGTTGTGCCGCAGCGGGATCCCCGACGGACGGAGGTCTCTTGTCGACTCGGGTGCGTGCGGAGGTGGAGCCTGTGGCGCGAAATCGCTACCGTTGGCTGGTGGACGTCGCCCCTGCTGGTACCGGTCGGCCGCGGCGCGCCGAGCTGCTGGCCTCACTTTCCCTTGCCATCGACCTGGGCCTTGGGCAGCCGCTGGCCGGCGGTTGAGGCTATCCTCGCCGCAGCAGGGCACAGTCGGCCGGCTCGCGGCTCGTGGCCGGCCGGGCTGACGGACCGCGAGGTCGATGTCCTGAGGCTGATCGCGCGTGGCTGTTCCGCCGTCGAGGTGTCCACACAGCTGCACATCGCCCCGAAGACCGCCCGCAACCATGTCGAGCACATTTACGCCAAGCTGAACACCTCCAACCGGACCGGTGCCGCGCTGTTCGCACTAACCAATGGCCTGGTCGGCGTACTTCTGCCCGACTGACCCGCCGATCCTGGCCTTCCCGACGACAAGGATGAGGCACTTGCCCCATGACGTCGCCTCCCTGTTGTCCCAGCATTGGCGGACAGGCGAGTTCGGACCAGCAGGAAGATGATGAATACCAGTCCACGAGCTGAGGCAGAGCGCAGCGAGCACCGCAGCTCTGCCGGTCCCGGCCGGGGTGAGTGTTTCGCCGGCTACGGTGTGATGGGGCTGCCCTTCCGAAGCGGGCACTACCTCACGCTGCGGCGTTTCCCGGCCAACCCGTTCGGTCGGCCCTACTACTCGGTATGGCATCGCGACCCGGACGGGGTCTGGGTCTTCTACACGTACACCCCCACCGAACAGAGCTGCACCCGATACTTCGACGCCGCGATCAGCACGGCATCCATGGTGGACATCTCGGTCACGTGGACGGGACCCTCCCGGCTCGCGGTTGAGGTCGGCACCGTGATCGCGTGGAACATTGAGTTGAGGCCCACCACAGCGACCGCGGTGATGACTGGCGCCGGTCGTCTGATGCCGCCGGTGATGTGGGAGAACCGGGCTGTGCTCGCCGTGATGGGACGGGCCGCGGCTCCGGTGCTACGGGCCGGCCGAGTCCGGCTCAGCGGGACTGCGCCCAATGGTCAGTGGTTCAGGGCGAACCCGCGGCTGCTCTGGAGTGTCGCCGACAGCACGGCTGTCGTCGACGGTGTCAACGTCGGGCCGCCTGGGCCGCTGCCCATGCAGGCGCGTCTGGGCGACTTCTGGCTGCCCCAGCGCGGGATCTTCGCGGTGGGCGAAGCCAGTTTCGAGGAATTCGACCCGAGCCGGCACCAAGCGCCCAGGCCCGCTTCGCGCGGGGCGAAGCGATGACTGCCACACCGGGGCTGGGCAAGGCGGTGGTCAGTTTGAACACCGGGCTCGAGGACGCAAAAACCGTCACCGTCGCTTTGCTGGTGGCGTTCGGAGCCGCCGAACAAGGCCGACCCACCGGCATGTTCCTGACGAAGGAGGCCGTCCGCCTGATCCAGCCGGGATTTGCGGTGGGTTGTGCCTGCGAAGGCTGCCCGGCCCTCACCGACCTGATCGCACGCTGCGACGCTGCGGGCGGGCGCCACCTCTCCTGCCTGGCCACCTCTCCTGCCTGGCCACCCGCCAGGTGGACGCCTCGAACGTACTGCCGAACGCCGAACCCGGCGGTACCGTCCAACTGTGGGAATGGATTGGCTCCGAAGGGGCCACCACATTCTCATGCTGACTACACCAGCTACTCAAGGAATCGCTCCCCAGGAGGTTGTCATGGCCTTTATCCACGGCGTCGCCCAAGATTCGGCGACGGGACTGTTAGCCGAGCTCATGGCTGCCGACCGGCAGTCGTGGGGCTACCTGCCGAACCTCGCCAACACGTTCGGCATCAGGCCAGAGGTCTATCAAGCATGGCGCCAGCTCAATGGCGCCATCCGAGCGACTATGGACCCGCGACGGTACGAGTTGACGACCGTGGCCGCGGCTGTCGCGCTGCGGTCGAGCTACTGCAGTCTGGCGCACGGGCGCGTGCTGGCCCAAGAATTCCTGTCCCAGCAGGAGGTCATCGGCCTCGTCGCCGACCCCGACTCGCCCGCGCTCGCCCCCGTCGACCGGGCCGTGATCTCGCTCGCCCGCAAGATCGTCCGAGGAGCCGCTGACGTGAGCGAGGAGGACATCGTCGCCCTGCGCGACTGCGGCCTCAGCGATGAGGAGATCTTCGACGTGGTCCTGGCCGCTGCGGCCCGCTGCTTCTTCAGCAAGACGCTCGACGCGACCGGGACCTCCCCGGACGCGGCGTTCTCGCAGCTTCCGCCGTCGCTGCGCGACGCGCTCACCGTCGGTAGGCCGATCGATCCCGCCGGCCGAGCCTGACAAGTCGACCCTGACCAAGTCGAGGTCACCGACATCGGCCAGCCGGTTCGAGGTGAACGACTCGACCCAGAACCCGAGGATGGCGGCGCCGAGCAGCCACGCTCTGCGAAGACCTGTGAGTTAGCCGCCGACCAACGTCCTGGACAGCACGCCCCTGGCCGGCAGCCCTGTCCCTGCCGCGGCCGCTACCGCCAGGGCCCACGGATCCTCTAACGAACGCCGCCTGTCAGTGAGCTTGACGCTCCATCTGGAGAAAGGGCTCACCGTCTCCAAGCGTGGCCTGGTCGCCTGAGGCCCGGTATCCCTGGCATTCGTACAGGCGTCGAGCGCGCGTGTTTGACGCCCTGGTCCACGGGGTCGTACCGTTCCAGCCCGTTGCCAGGGCACGCTCGTGCAGTCCCTGCAACATTTGGCGGCCGACACCTTGTCCCCACACGTCGGGGTGCACGAAGACCATAGATACGTGGCCGTAACCGGGGAGGACCGCTCCTATGCCCTGCTCGGCGCGGCCGGGTTCAGCCAGTGCGATGGCCAGTATGTCCCCGTCTGTCTTATGGCGGCCAATGACCAGGCACGCGCGGGGATCGGCCAGCTTCTCCCAGATCTGGGCCACCCGGTCAACGGTGGGAGGTGGAAGGCTGGCCAGGTTCGCGGCACGCCAAACGGGGACGGCGGCCTCGTGATCTGCCGCGATCCCATCGACGACCGTCAAGGGCATATCCTCATTGTCCGCTGGCAGGTTGGGTGCTCTTCCCGCCTAAGGTCGTTGCCTAGTGTCGAGAACCGCACAGCAGCCTCGCGACTCGCAGGGCCAGTTCCAGTCGCCGTGCTCGGGTCCCGCACGGATGTATGGTCGTTGATGCAGCAACCGCTCGGTCAATGTCGCCTCCGCGTGGAGGAGGGAGCCGATCTCGATGAGCAACGCCGAGACCACTCCCATGGAGCAGCGCTGTACCGGATCGGCCATGACGGTGGACGGTTCGGGGCTACCCCGCATCGAGGTCCTGTCCCCACGCGCCGTGCCGTTGGGCGGTCCGCGCGCCATGACCGTACGCCGTACGCTCCCGCAGCGTGCGCGCTCGCTCATCGGCGCCTGGTGTTTCGCGGACCACTACGGCCCGGACGACGTTGCCCTCACCGGCGGCATGGACGTCGCACCGCACCCGCATACGGGGTTGCAGACCGTGAGCTGGCTGTTCACCGGCGAGATTGAGCACCGCGACAGCCTTGGCGTGCACGCCATGGTGCGGCCGGGGGAAGTAAACCTGATGACCAGTGGACACGGCATCTGCCACTCGGAGGTCTCGACACCCCAGACCACGACCCTGCATGGCGTTCAGCTGTGGGTGGCGCTGCCAGAGGCGTACCGGTCCGTGCCCCGAGACTTCCAACACTACGTTCCCACACCGGTCGAGCTCGACGGTGCGACCATCCGGGTGTTCCTCGGCAGCTTGGTCGCACAGACCTCTCCTGTGACGACTCACACGGCGCTGTTGGGTGCTGAGATCTGCCTCGATCCGCAGGCCCGGGTGAGTCTGGACGTCGACCCCGGGTTCGAGCACGGCGTTCTCGTCGACACCGGCGCGGTCACCATCGGCGAGACCGAGCTGAGCCAGTCAGGTCTCGGCTACCTGGGCATCGGCCTTTCGAACCTGACCCTGACCAATGCGACTCACGAGACCACGCGGCTGATCCTTCTCGGCGGCGAACCCTTCGGTGAAGAGATCATCATGTGGTGGAACTTTGTCGCCCGAAGCCACGAAGAGATCGTCCGCTTCCGCGAGGCATGGCAGAACGAGTCAGAACAGTTCGGTCGTGTCGAGGGTTACGAAGGCATCCCTGCGCGGTTGCCAGCCCCACCGCTTCCGAACGCCCAGATGAAACCCCGGCAGAGCCCGGCGACCAGGCACACCACGTAACCGACGATGTCCAAGCCTGGCGTAGGAACTCGACCCGGTCGGCTTGGCCGCTGCGAGGGGCAAGAGCGGCAGCGGCTCAACATCATCGCCGGGATGCCTCGGACGTCGCTTTGCCCGGACCCCGCAATGGGCACTATCCAACACGGCGCCCTCCCGCGGATGTGCGAGGTCAAGGGCCGAACTGGCCGACACCTACAACCGGGGCCGCCCACCAAGCTGGCTCCGCGCAGATGACGCCGGCCTGATCACCCAAGCCCATCGCCGAAGGACGTCCCTCTCACCGTGCGGTGTGCAGAGGCAACCAGAGCAGGAACTGGAATTCCTGCTTGCTCGGCGCCGTCAGGGGCTTCTTCTCGGTTACCGTCCCCGCGGGGGTGGGGCCGCTGCGTTGGCCCCCGGCACCATCGGAGCGCCCAGGGGGTTCCCAAGAACGCAGCCCTGAGCGGATCTCCCGCGCAGGGCTGGTGCTGGCCAGCCCGAGTGTCGCCGCGGGGCTGGTCGGCGCACTTGCTATGGCGGCCGCGGGGTAAAGACAAGGGGCGGTTGTGGGCTGTGGGCGGCGCCTGGCTGGGTCAAAGCGGTCGGGATGGTCGGCGCCTGGCCGGGGGGTGACCTCAGGGCGCAGGGCGGTCGCCGGCAGGGTCTGTGAGTACGGGCCGCTGTGTGCTTGGGTTCAGGTACGTGTCGCTGACATGGTGCTTGCCCGGGCATCGGGGCGGGATCCGGACCGCGAGGATCAACTTGGGGATGGTCTGGTCACCGGATTGGACCAGCGTTGTGGTGGACCGCGTCGAGGCGAATCCGGCCGATGTTCTCTCATCGTGTCCACCTCGTAGTGCTCAGTCGATGACCGTGCTGGGTGGCGCGCCGTAGACCAGGTCGACGTACTCGCGGTGGCTTCCGATCCAGGCCTTGATGAACGGGCACAAGGGAAGTACCTTCCGGCCCGTGCCGCGCACGTCATCCAGCGCCGCCCGGGCCAGCGCGGAGCCGACACCTTGGCCTTCGTATGCCGGGTCGACCTCGGTGTGGGTGAAGACGATCAGGTCTTTGGTCAGTTGGTACTCGGTGAACCCGGCCATCTTGGGACCCACTCGTGCCTCGTAGCGAGCGCTTTCGGCGTTGTGGCTTATCTGCACGTCGGGCACACCAGCCTCCCAGTCTCAGACCATCGCCTTCGCGGAGCACCAGCAAATCACGGTTCGCGTGTTGTTCGTAGCCTCACGGCCCAGCTCCGCACGAGTTGACAGCCGAAGGCGATGGCGGTGCCTGGCTGTGCGCCGCCGGCGACCTACTGGTCGAAGGCCCGGTGGTGGGCGCGCCGGTGATGGCGTCGATTGCGTCGGTGACCGGCTAGAGGTCGTATCCGTGCGCGATCCATTCCAGGCTGGGAAGTCAGGCAGGCCCTGGTCCAGAGTCCGGTGACGGCCACGATGTGGTGCCCGGATGCCACGATGCCGGCGCGGACCTCGAGGTCCTCCCAGGTGCTGCGGTTCTGACCAGGCAAGAGCCCCGCGAACCGAAATCAGCGGGGCTCTTGGGTTCGTCGGTGTGTCCTATTTTGCCAGCGCGAAGCCGCTGGTCCAAGAGGTCTTGTCGCCGGCCGCGAGGGTCAGCTGCAGGAAGCCGAGAGCTTCGAGTTCGTGGGCTCGTCTGAGGGAGCCGGCGTCGACAGCGCGTAGCCCGCCCGCTTCGATGACCGCGGCCAGGGCAGCCTTGGCATCGCCGTCATCGCCGGCGATGAGCACGGCGGTGCTTTCCACGCCGACGGTGCCGCTTGCCAGCGTGGCCGCGAACGTTGTGTTGAATGCCTTCAGCACTGACGAGCCTGGCAGGGTTTCGGCGATCACCGCGGCAGCGGAGCTGCCAACCGGCGCGACCAGGGAGTCGAAGGTGGCGAAATCGACGGGGTTGGTGATGTCGACGATGACCTTGCCGTCGAGCTCTCCGGCGTACTTCCCCAGCACCTCGGCGATCGCTGCGTAGGGCAGCGCCAGGATGACAACGTCGCCGGTGATCGGCTCGCCGACCGTGCCGTGCGTAGCGGCGGGGATCGCAGCCGACGCCTTCTGGGGGTCCTTGGTGAGCACCTGGACTGTGTTGCCACCGTTGGCGGCCACGCCGGCGATCGCCGCGCCCATGTTTCCTGCTCCGATAATGGTGACAGCGGTCACAACATCCTCCTGATGGTTGATTGGGGGCCCTACGTCAATTTGTTGTTGCTACAAGTAAGGTACTCCTTCAATGGTTGTAGCGTCAAGTAGTTGATAGAGTCGTTCCATGACTGAAGATCGTTGGCTGACCGCGGACCAGCTGAGCGCGTGGAAGAAGCTGATCGCGGTCGTGGAGCTGCTGCCGGGCGCGCTGGACTCGCAGCTGCGTCGCGACGCTGACCTCAGTCACTTCGAGTACCTCGCGATAGCGATGCTGTCCGACGCGCCTGAGCGCACGTTGCGGATGACCGCTTTGGCCTCACTGACCAACTCGACTCTCGCGCGCCTGTCCCATGTCGTGTCGCGCCTAGAGGACAGAGATTTCGTGCATCGCGAGATTTGTGCCCACGACCGGAGGGCGACCAACGCGGTCCTCACCTCGCGTGGATGGGCGAAGGTGGTGGCCACTGCTCCAGGCCACGCGGCCACCGTGCTTCAGAACGTGATCGACCCACTGACAACTACGGACATGATTGATCTTGATCGCATTATGGGCCGCATCCTCGGCGCGCTCGACCCGCTCAACACCATGCGAGTCACCGAGCCGACACAGTGACTGGGGCGGTTCCGGGGGAATTGGAGCACCTGAGTCGGATGAGTCCCGGGTCGGCGGGCAGCCCATGACACAAGCCGATCACCGCGGTCACTGTTGGCGTGCCGGACCGATCCCAACGGCGGTCTCTCGAAGTCGGAGGCAGCGTCTCTGGCCGCGCGGGCGGGCACCCCACCAGCGTGCTGGACTGGGCGCGACCGGCTACCGCAGCAGCCAGTTCATTGCGGTCTCGGCGACCAACAGCTCGAGCCGCTGGCTAGGACGCGGGGTCCTACCAGATCGACGCATTCGAAGGTCGATAGCCTTTGCACGCCTGGCAGGCCGCCACGTGCGCGGGGCGAGCAGATGATCTCGAATTCCGATGACAGGCCTGCCCGGAACGTGGACATCGACGTATGTCTTGTGGCCGAACTGGTCAGCTCGCAGTTTCCTCAGTGGGCAGACCTTCGGATCACCCCGGTCGAGCACGACGGGATTGACAACAGAACTTTTCGACTTGGGGGGGACATGTGCGTGCGGTTACCCAGCGCCGAGGCGTACACGGCGCAAGTGGACAAGGAGCACCGGTGGTTGCCGATACTTGCGCCGCGCCTACCCCTTCCGATCCCTGTCCCCCTGGGGGACCGACCTCGCCGAGTAACTCGAGGCACACCCAGACGATCAACGGTGACGTAGCAGCGGCCGAGTGCCTTCCACGAAACCTGACTCGACGCCCGCTGGCACGACCTCGGCCTCACCCACCTCGTGCTGGCCGGTGTCGCGACCACCGTTGTCGAGTCCGCACGCTCCGAAGTCCTAGAAATGATCGACGCCAGCCTGTTCGTACGCGCGCACGAACAGGGGCCGAAGCGACTCCCACCAGCGCTGGGCGGTGTCGAGGTGATGGTGAGGCTGACCTGCCCGGTGCCAAGGGAAGCCGACTACGAGGCCGGGACGCACTGCCTTGGACGTAACAGCGTGACCTGTGCAGACCTCATCTAGCGCCTGGATCAGGCACCTGCTCCACATCCCCTCACGCCACGCGAGCGTCCCGTCGAAGTCCCAGAAGACGACACCCACCTCGCTGCGCTGACTCCTGCACGACCGAACGCTATATCCGAGCCGGACGGCCCGAAAGCCGAGGGCGGTTCAGCCGAGCAACTGCCCGCTTCCGACCGCTGCGCGATCCGCTCACGGTGATGGTCGAAAGTCGAGCCGTGACCCGCCTGCGACGCCTGGACCAGCGTCCGGTGACCGCTGCCTGAATGACGCAGCCACCGCCCGGCACGGCGTCGTTCCCGGGGGCGCGGACTCGCGTGCCGATGCCACACCGGGCGCCTGCCAGGTAGGCCAGTCGCCAGCGTGCGGGTCGCCCGAGAATAGGTAGACCTTCACGCGACGCGAGTCTGGGTACGGGTGCTCGAGGCACAGCGAGGCGTCGGGTTCTTGGCGGGCATCTTGGTGACTCAAATCGACACGTTGACAGCCGTGGGCGCCGATGCAATGTCGTGTACTTGGATTTGCTGCTCCAGCTCGTCGCCGACAGCTCTCTTCGCTGCCATCGTCAACTTGACCGCTCGCCTGGGTATTCGGCGGGGCGCGATACGACTGGAGCCGCTGGCAAGAAGTTCTGCCCGCAGCCCCCAGGATCGTCCTCGCTGCCTGTCAGGCATTGCGCGGGCCGGATAGCCCCGTCGAGGTCACCTTCTGCCAGATCAGCCGCGCACTGCGCCGACCGGCAGCGCGCTGAGGCGGACCCCAGATCGCACGGGCCCACCGTGGGGCTCATTCATAGGGGTCTCAAGACCGGCCGTCCACAGGTGTCAGTCCATACGCAGGTCTGACGGTTCTATGGCTTGAGGGGCTTGACTGTAAGCCGAAACAGAACTATAAAAAGATATTACAACATTTGATCGGGTGACTCGGACAGGGTCGGGCAACTGGGACAACGCAGTCAGACAACGGAGTCTGGAGTCAAGGTGTATGCGATAGAACGCCACCAAAAGATCCTGAAGCGAGCCCGTGGCGAGGGCCGCGTGGAAGTCAAGCAGCTCGCCGACGATCTCGACGTGACCCCCGAGACCGTCCGGCGGGACCTGACGGCGCTTGAACGCCTGGGGATGCTGCGGCGATTCCACGGCGGGGCGATTCCCGTTGAGCGGCTCGGGGTCGAGCCCGCGGTGGCTGACCGCGAGGAGCGGCTCGCCGGGCAGAAGGAGCGGATCGCCAAGGTCGCCCTCGACGAGCTGCCCGACGGCGGATCGATCATCATCGATGCGGGAACCACGACCGTACGTTTCGCCCGGCTGTTGCCGATGGACCGCGAGCTGATGGTCGTCACGCACGCCCTGCCCGTGGCGAACCAGCTGGTCTCGTGGCCCAACGTGACTCTGTACCTGCTCGGCGGCGTCGTTCGCCCCCGCACCTTGGCCGCCGTCGGCGACTGGACGCGGCACAACCTCGCAGACGTCTTCGTCGACGTGGCCTTCGTCGGTATCAACGGCATCACCGCGACGCACGGGCTGACCACACCCGACCTCGGTGAAGCAGCCGTCAAGCGGGCACTGATCGCGTCAGCCCGGCGCACCGTGGTGTTGGCCGATCACACGAAGTTCGGTCGAGAGGACTTCGCTCATGTCTGCGACCTGGAGGCGATCGATACGGTGATCAGCGATATCGGACTGGCCGACGAGATGGCCGAGGAGATCGAGGACGCGGGGCCGGCGGTGGTGCGGGCATGATCATCACCGTCACCCTCAACCCGAGCCTCGATCGCACCATCGAGCTGAACCACCTCACTCGGGGCCGCGTCCAGCGAGTCACCCCAGCCCGCCTCGACCCGGGTGGCAAGGGTGTGAACGTCGCTCGGGCGCTGCTCGCCAACGGCGTGCCCACGCGCGCCGTTGTGCCGATCGCCGGCGTGGAGGGCGATCAGCTCGTCGGGCTCCTTGAGCACGAGGGGGTCGACGTCGCGGTTGTCCCGGTCCTCGGCCACACGCGCTCGAACATCACCATCGCCGAGGCCGACGGGACCGTCACCAAGCTCAACGAACCGGGCGCGTCGCTGTGTGCGGACGATCTCGAGGCGTTAGTCGGAAAGGTGCTCGCCGCCGCGGCGCCAGGCTCGTGGGTCGTACTCTGCGGCAGTCTCCCTCCGGGACTACGAGCCGAGGCGTACGCCACGCTCACACATCGCTTCGTCGCGGCCGGCCTGAGGGTTGTCGTCGACACGAGCGGGCCGGCGTTCCGAGCTGCCGTGGCCGTCGGTCCGGAGCTGGTCAAGCCTAATGCCGAGGAACTTGCCGAGGCCGTCGGCCGTCCGCTGCGCTCGAGATCAGCAGTGGTCGCTGCAGCTCATGAGCTCCAGGACCTTGGGGCTCAGACCGTGCTCGTGAGCCTCGGCGCCGAGGGAGCGATCCTGGTGGACGAGGCCGTCGTTGTCGGCGAGTCACCCGTTGATGAGCCTCGCAGCTCTGTCGGTGCGGGGGATGCCTTCCTGGCGGGCTTCCTGGCCGGTCAGTATCACGGGGCAAGCCTCCGCGAGGCCTTTGAGGAAGCCCTCGCCTGGGGGGCCGCCGCGGTTCGACTGCCTGGCAGCCGGATGCCTGGACCGGCCGACATCGACCGATCCGTCGTCCACATTCTCTCTGACCCTGTTCCTGCACAGCTCACACCCATCACCGAAGGAGAATCATGAAGGTTGCTCGGTTTTATGCCCCTGGAGATGTTCGTCTTGAGGACGCACCAGAGCCCACTGCGGGTGAGGGCGAGGTCAAAATCCGTGTGCGCGCCTGTTCAACCTGCGGAACGGACGTGAAGATCTCCAAGTTCGGCCACTTTCGCATTGTTCCGCCTCGTGTGATGGGCCACGAGATCGCAGGTGACGTCGTGCAGGTGGGGCCTGGTGTGAGTGGCTGGGCGCCGGGGGATCGGGTGCAGGTCATAGCAGCAATTCCCTGTGGAAAGTGCCTTGACTGTCTCGCCGGGCACATGACGATCTGCCCTAACCAGGTCTCGATGGGTTACGACTTCGATGGCGGGTTCGCCGAGTACATGGTGGTGCCGCCTGAGGTGCTGGCCGTCGACGGGCTCAACCGGATCCCCGATAACGTCAGCTTTGCTGAGGCCTCCGTCGCCGAGCCGTTCGCCTGTGCCATCAATGCGCAAGAGCTCGTAGGCATCGGCGCGGGCGACGATGTCGTAGTCGTGGGCTCCGGACCCATCGGATGCCTGCACGTGCGGCTTGCCCGTGCTCGCGGTGCTGCGCGGGTGTTCCTGGTCGAGCTCAGCCGGGAACGGCTGGAGATGGCCGCCGAGATCGTCAAGCCCGATGGCGTGGTCTGTGCCAGCGAGACCGACCCGGTCGATGCCGTACTCAAGCTGACCGATGGCCGCGGCCCGGACGTTGTAATCACTGCTGCGGCATCGGGAGCGGCACAGGAGCAGGCCCTGCGCATGGTGGCGCCCGGGGGTCGGATCAGCTTCTTCGGCGGCCTGCCAAAAGACAACCCGGTGATTGCTCTGGACTCAAACGTCGTCCACTACCGCGAACTGATGATCAGGGGCGCCAACGGCTCCAGCCCTGAGCACAACAGGCGTGCGCTCGCCATGATCGCCGACGGCAGCGTTCACGTCGCCGACCTCATCACCCACAGGCTTCCACTGGACCATGTGATCGACGGTATCGGCGTCGTATCGCGAGGCGAGGGGATCAAGGTCACGATCGAACCTTGAGGTTCAGGCGATCGCACAGGCCGAGAGATCTGCGCGATCGTGCAGGCCCCAAGGCTCGCGCAGAATGGAGAGTGTTGACATGGCACAGCGAACGCTGAGGTTTGCGTCCGGGGCCAGCGTGCATGCCCGCCCGGCGGCCCTGTTCTCGCAGGCCGCTGCGGGCAGCGGGGTACCCGTCAGGATCGCCAAGGGTGATTCGTCGCCGGGCGACGCCGCGAGCATTCTGCAGGTGGTGGTCCCAGGGCAACGGCGACAGGTGACCGTTTTCACCGACGGGCCACAAGCGGATGGCGCAGCAGTTGCAGGGCCCGAACGGCCGACGACGTCCACGGGAAACGCCAGCTGTCTTGCTCGACGTCGGCCAGCTGTTGATCAGCGCCTGCCGTGTGCTTCACAGCAGTGCGCGAACAGTTTGCGGGTTAGCAGGCAGGAGAGCAGTTCAATGATGATCCCCGTCGTCTTCTGGTTCAGCATATCTGGCACATTTGTGGCGCACCATGTGTTGCGTGCCGCCGCAAACACGACGCAATGCAACCTGTGGACCGTGCCCGCCCCCTCCCATGGCCATCTCTTTCATGACGCCGAGGTTGTGCTTTTCGGTCCACATAGGCCAGGCCAGCACGGCGAATTCCGCTCGCGGGCTGCTGCGTTCGGCCGCCAGGTCGGGTCGCTTTCCGACGACCCCTGCGCATGCCGAACGGCAAGGAGGTTCTGACCGTCGTCGACAAAGATAGCGGACGGTACATCTCCAGGAATTCGCCCACAAGGTCGCGTCGGAAGGAGGAGCGAGAGGAACCGGACAGACTCTCGTAGCAATGATCGAAAAGTCAAGGCCGAACATCTCGAAGAGAAAGAGTGTCAATCATGAGTTCAGTAGCAACAGATCCTCCGAACAGATCCGGGGGGAAGGCGGCTCAGGTACACGTACAGCGATTCGGGGCATTCCTTACGGGCATGATCATGCCCAACCTGCCTGCCTTCGTGGCCTGGGGTCTTATCACGGCCTTCTTCATCAAAACCGGATGGCTTCCCAGCGGCATTCTCGGGGGGTTCGGGAACGCCGATCTGATCGGCTGGCACGGCGCGGCCACTCAGCTGGCCACGGCGACCGCCGGCGGTGCGACGTTCCCGCAGTACATCGGACTGGTCGGTCCGATGATCACCTACCTGCTACCTCTGCTCATCGCCAATGCGGGCGGTCGGATCGTCTACGGTGAACGTGGCGGTGTCATCGGCTGCATCGCCACCATGGGCGTGGTCGCGGGCAGCACCGTGCCCATGTTCATGGGTGCCATGCTCGTGGGACCGCTGGCTGCCTGGCTCCTGAAGCAGCTGGACGGGATCTGGGAAGGCAAGATCAAGCCCGGGTTCGAGATGCTGGTCAACATGTTCTCGGCAGGCATCCTCGGCGCCCTGCTCTCGGTCGGAGCATTTTTCGGAATTGCCCCCATTGTCACCCAGGTGAGTGCGTGGCTCGGTGATGCCGTCGCCTGGCTCGCCAGGGAGCACCTCCTGCCGCTGATGAGCATCATCGTTGAACCTGCCAAGGTGCTGTTCCTCAACAACGCCATCGGGAACGGTGTTCTGGTTCCGCTCGGTATCCAGCAGACCCTGGCCAACGGCAAGTCGTTGCTGTTCCTGGTCGAGGCGAACCCAGGTCCCGGAGTTGGCATTCTGCTTGCCTACATGCTGTTCGGAATCGGATATGCCCGGGGTTCCGCGCCGGGGGCGCTGATCATTGTGTTGTTCGGCGGAATCCACGAGGTCTACTTCCCCTTCGTGCTCATGAAGCCGGTTCTCATCGTTGCCGCGATCGCTGGTGGTATGACCGGAGTCGCGACCAACCAGGTGCTGGGCAGCGGTCTGCATGGCCCAGCCTCGCCAGGCAGCATCTTCGCCGTGCTTCTGCAGACCACGCGAGGAAGCTATGTGGGCGTCATTCTCTCGGTTGTGCTCTCGGCTGGCGTCTCGTTCATCGTCGCGGCGTTCATTCTGCGCGCGTCGCGTGCCCGTGACCTTGCCGCGGGCGAGAGCGGCGATCTCAGCGCCGCCATCGCACAGACCGAGGCGAACAAGGGCAAGAGCAGCAGCATGCTCGGTTCCCTGGCTGCCCAAGAAGGTGCAGGTGCAGCGGCCGGTTCGACCGCAACCGCCGTGCTGGAGCGTCCATTCCGTAAGATTGTGTTCGCCTGCGATGCCGGCATGGGGTCCAGCGCCATGGGCGCCAGTGTCCTGCGCGAAAAGCTCAAGAAGGCCGGCGTGACAGGGGTGTCGGTGGTGAACCAGGCAGTCGCCAGCCTCAAGGACGACGCTGACCTCGTGATCAGCCAAAGTCAGCTCACGGACCGAGCGAAGCTCAAGGCGCCCAGTTCTGTGCACATGTCGGTCGAGCACTTCATGAACAGCCCGGTGTACGACACCGTGGTCGAAGAAGCCAAGGCCCGTCAACAGCCCGAAGGGTCGCAGGAATGAGCGAAATCGTCACCAGAGATCTGATTATCGCCTCAGGTGCCGCAACGAGCCGGGACGACGCAATTCGCGAGGCGGGCAACCTGCTCGTCAAGGCAGATGCTGTCACCCCGGCATACGTTGACGCCATGGCGGAACGTGAACGAAGTATCTCGACCTACATGGGCAGCTATCTGGCGATCCCGCACGGCACGAACGAGTCGAAGGAGGCGATCAAGCATTCGGCGGTATCTCTCGTGCGCTACGCAAAACCCATCGACTGGGACGGAAACGACGTGCGCATCGTCGTCGGAATTGCCGGAGTCAACGACGAGCACCTCGGCATCCTCTCGAAGATCGCTATTATCTTCTCCGACGAGGACGAGGCCCAGAAGATGCTGAATGCGACAACTGTCGACGAGTTGTATCAATTGTTGGGAGACGTCAACGCAGAATGAAAGCTGTTGAATTGGATGCAAGAAGGTTCGCGCAAGCTTCATAGGCCTGCTGCTGGACGATGTCGGATAGGAAGTTGTCTTCACAGACGTCGCCCGTCAAGGCCCAGCGGCAGGCCTGGGGCCATGCCTTCCGCTGGGCCATCCCACCCCAGTGGCTGGCCGACCGGCACCCGATCCGGATCAGCACGCTGCCCACGTTCCGATGTTCTTGAGCCCTTCCCGGCTGGCGTGCCTGCGGCCTCGGGGCGTGGAAATCGACGCCGAGCGTCTTCCACGCGTGGCGGCGCCCGAAGCGCTCCTTGGCGCTGTCCTACAACTGAACGCTTTCGGTCCCCCGGGTGAGGGGGGCATGGCGGCGAGCCTCTAGGGCTGGCACCCCTGCGGGACAGAAATCTCGTTCTCGCGTACGGGACAGCACATCGGCCCGGGGGGTCACCGTCACCTTGGGCGGTGACCGTGCAGGGGGTCGTTCGTCTCGTGCCGGTCGTTCGCCCGTCGCTTGGGCGCGATAGGCGGTGGAACGGGCCATGGCGAACAGGTCAGCGAGTTCGGCAGTGCTGCACTCACCGCAGTGCAGCACGGCGATCAGGTGCTCTTGCTGACGCTGGTTGAGTTTGGGCTGCTCCCCGACAGCCGCCCCTCGCCCTGGCAACCTTCGTCCGTTTGCGGGTGCGAAGGTCCGATCAGGTCGGCTTCGAACTCAGTGACCATCGCCGAGACGTGCAAGAGCGACCTGCCGACCGGGTCGGTGGGGTCGTACACCGACCCGCGGAGGCTGAGCCGCACCACTCGCACGGTCAGCCGGTGGATTCAGGCTCCTCGGTCGCCAGGCCCGATGCCGATGGGCAAGGAGGTACACGATCGCACTGATTGAGAACGTGCGATCGATGAGAGCTGTCTCATCTGGCTCTCCCGGTCATCTCATACCGCGCTGAGAGAGTAACGACAGCGACCCGAAACCGGGGCGTTGGAATGAAGGGCAAAAACATGATGAAGATGTCCACCAAGCTGATCGTGACCGGAGCCGCGAGTGTGCTCGGCGTCGCACTGGCCGCCGGCGGAGCATATGCAGCCACCGGATCGATGACTACGGCCGATGCCCCGGGTCGGGTTCTGCAGGTCAGCGGCGTCGCGCCGGCGTCCGCATACGTCGGCGCCACCGCGATGGCGCACGCGAGCCCCAATGCCAAGGGCCTGCGCGGTGCCACTGCAGCCCACCCCCACGCCACGACCAAGATGAATGCCACCGCCATGACGCACGCCAGCCCCAACGTCAAGGGTCCGTCCGGTGCCACGACGATGCCTATGGCGAAGCACGGCAGTGTCGGTCAGGTCGCGCCGCCAGCAGCGCAGCCCCTACCCGCGTATCACGCAGTCACGCCCATCCCTATGGCGTCAATGCAACCTGCCGTTCCCCAACCGGCTTCTACTACTTCTGGGATGAGCATGTCAGCGCAGCCGATGCGCTAGCCGCTGGCATTACAACAACTTCGCCAACGGCGGACTTGTTGGTCGCGCACAAGCAGGGAAAGCTGCACCCGAGGGCGTGTCAGACGCTGACACGCCCTCGGTCGTCGGTGAGCTGAGCAGTCGTAGCGTCGTGGCGCCGCTGTGACCAGCCGCGGAGGTTCTTCTGTTTGGCGCCGGTCCAGCCCAATCCGTGACTCGCCATCGCAGCTCATCCGGGGACTCACTACGGGTAAGGCGGCTCTTGGTTCTTAAGCGGGGCGGCGCCGTGATGTGAGGCTCGTGGCCTCGACATGCTGTTGGTTCCTACGACATCAGCTGAAGAGAGCCACGAGCCATGATTGACCGTACGACATTGCTGTTTGCGCTGCCCGGGTTCCGGGTCATAGGCGTCTCCCTGGAGCCTGACGGCGGGCGTCTGGTGATGGTGGAAACCTTCGCGACTGAGGGCGGCTGCCCTTCGTGCGGGGCGATGTCGTCGCGGATCAAGGACCGCCCGACCTGCCGGTTGAAGGACCTGCCGCACGGGGATGTGCCGCTGCGGTTGTGGATGTGTAAGCGCCGGTTCGTGTGCACCGAGAAGCTTTGTGCGCGTGGGGCGTTCACCGAGGTCAGCGCCCAGGTGCCGGCCCGGTCCCGGCTGACCACGCGGCTGCGGAGCAAGGTCAGCGCCGCGGTGAC
>Ga0066789_10000175_pt1 | contig 22040 bp, 26 predicted proteins | sample OrgsoiDNA2013049_FD_70960 | JGI IMG/M metagenome (GOLD analysis project Ga0066789, IMG submission 70960) | Permafrost soil microbial communities from the Arctic, to analyse light accelerated degradation of dissolved organic matter (DOM) -... | ecosystem: Environmental > Terrestrial > Soil >...
TGTATCACGCCTCTCAGTGTAGCTTCTAGTTGCTACGCATTACTTGTCGCCGGTGCCGGTTTTGGGAGCAGGCTGCTTCGACGACGGCGACGCAGCCAAGGTCTCATCCATCCGCTTCTTGAAACTGCCCGTGTCATCGACAAAAGCTTGCTGGTGCATCTGCACTTGCATTTCGCAAGTGTCACCCTTTGGGTTCAATACGGCTGACCCGATGCGAAACCCTTGTCCCACCCCGATGGCGAACGAAACTATCATCTCGTCCTTGTCGATGAAGACGACGGCATACTACCAGAATTACGGACGGTGCCTTTCACTGCGGGCCTCAGCGCGCTGCATGGCATGTCGTAGATGTCCTTGCGGGTCGTGGCGAACAGCGGCCCCGCGATCATCACCAGCATCAGAACCAACCCAGCGATTCGTCTCACGTTTGTCCCCTTGCCCAGTTCAATTTCTTTGCTGAATATTTCGGTTAGGATTTAGGGCGCTCGGCGATGTGCCAAAGAACGCCCGTAGGGTCGCTCAGGTAAAGCACCCGCATACCCCAGGGCTGCATCTCAGGAGCCTTGCACAGGATGCCGGGATACTTCTTCGTGAACTCCATGTGCTGAAGGTGTTCCCACCAAGCGTCCGCATCTTCGACGTTCAGGCTCATCATGAAATTGCCCGCATGCTGGGCCACGTAGAACTTCTGCAGCAGGAATCGGAAGGCCCCCATCTGCAGCTCCGCGATTTCGTCATTGCTCCAGTTGATGGTGAACCCGAGATCGGTGTAGAACGACTTAGAAACTTCGTGATCTTTGGCCGGCACGAACGCCTTGATGTCGATTACAGGGCTCGGAAGCATTACTTTCTCCATTGCAAAACATGTCGCGAGATGGGTCCCTCGGCAGATCGACGGGACTGAAAAGCCTGGGCCAGTACTCCGAAGCGGTACTGCATTCGACCACTGTATTGGCTACCGGCAATCGTCAGGGAGCGGAGGATAAAATTGACGACCTTGGTGGCGCCTCCGGCGACCGAATAAGGCCTTACTGAGCTACCCCAACAGCCTCGCCGCGTCTTTCGCGTAGTAAGTCAGAATGATGCTGGCCCCCGCGCGGCGGATTGACGTCAGCGATTCCAGCATTACGCGCTCGCGGTCAATCCAGTTATTTCTGGCGGCGGCTTCGATCATGGCGTACTCGCCGCTCACCTGATAGGCGGCAATCGGGAGGTCGAAACGTTCGCGCGCGGCGGCGATCACGTCGAGATACGGCATAGCGGGCTTGACCATGACCATGTCCGCGCCTTCTTCGATGTCGAGGGCGATTTCGCGCATGGCTTCGCGGAGATTCGCTCCGTCCATTTGATACGACCGGCGGTCGCCGAATTGCGGCGTGGAGTCGGCGGCCTCGCGGAACGGCCCGTAGAAGGCCGACGCAAATTTCGCGGCGTAGGAAAGAATGGGAGTGTTGTCGAATCCGGCTGCGTCGAGGGCTTTGCGGATGGCGGCGACGCGGCCGTCCATCATGTCGGAGGGGGCGATGATGTCAATTCCAGCGCGGGTTAGAGAGACCGAAGTGCGGGACAGCAGGTCGAGGGTCTCGTCGTTCAGGATTTCATAATTCGGCTGGAATGTTGCAGCGGAGCTTGCGGCTGCCGCGTCAATCGCTTTCTTTTTTTCGTTCGCTGTGGCGGCGATGGACACATCCCGTACAGCTGCCCCCAATGACCGCGCGGGACGCTCGGCCTTCACGATCCCGCAATGCCCGTGCGACATGTATTCGCACAAGCAGACGTCGCCGATCAGCAGCATCTCGGGGACTTCGCTTTTGATAGCGCGGGCAGCGCGCTGCACGATGCCGTCGTCTTCCCAGGCTCCGGTGGCGACTTCGTCTTTTTTCTCCGGCAGGCCGAAGAGGATCAGCGCGGGGACACCGAGGGAGTGAGCTTCTTCGGCTTCTTTCAACGCTTCGTCAACTGAAAGATTGAACACGCCCGGCATGGAGCGCACTTCTTTGCGGACGCCTTCCCCGGGGCAGACGAACAGCGGATAGACAAAGGATTCCGGAGTGAGCCGAGTCTCGCGTACCATAGAGCGCAGAGCGGCGGTGCGGCGCAGGCGGCGAAGGCGGGTAGCCGGGAAGGCCATGGGGAAATTCTAGCAGGACAGGGCGGGCGGGGACGCCCCCCGCTCCACAATCGAAGTCTAGAGCCAAGAACCAAGAGCCAAGAGCCGCCCTTAATACTTGGGTATCTTCGGATCGACCCGGTCCGCCCAGGCCAAAATCCCGCCCGCCAGGTTGTGGACCTTCTTAAACCCTGTCTGGCGCAGGAAATTTACGGCCTTCGCGCTGCGCACGCCGCTGCGGCAGTGGGCCACGATCTCTTTACTCGTGTCCAGTTCGTTCACGCGGTTGGGAAGATCGCCGAGCGGAATCAGGTGTCCGCCAATGTTACAGATTTGGTATTCGTGCGGCTCGCGCACGTCGAGAATGTAGAGGTCGTCGCCGCGGTCGAGGCGCTGCTTCAAATCTTCGACCTGCATTTCGGATGTGGTCACTTCGGCCTCGACCTCCTCGCCGCGAATTCCGCAGAACTCCTGGTAGTCAATCAACTTGGTGATGGTCGGGTTTTTTCCGCAAGCCGGGCAATCCGGATTCTTGCGCAGCTTGAGTTCGCGAAACTTCATGCCCAGCGCGTCAATCAGGAGCAGTCGTCCGATAAGCGGATCGCCGCTGCCGAGAATCAGCTTGATCGCTTCCGTCGCCTGAATCACGCCGACCAGTCCCGGCAAAATCCCCAGCACTCCACCTTCGGCGCATGAGGGGACCAGTCCCGGCGGTGGCGGCTCGGGATACAGGCAGCGATAGCACGGGCCGTCTTTCGTCGCGAAAATGCTGGCCTGGCCTTCGAAGCGGAAAATCGATCCATAAACATTGGGCTTGCCGGTCAGCACGCAGGCGTCGTTCACCAGATAGCGCGTCGGAAAATTGTCGGTGCCATCGCAGATGATGTCGAATTCTTTGAACAACTCGAGCGCGTTGTCGCTGGAAAGATGGGTATTGAATTTCTTGATATTCACGAACGGATTCATCGCCTTGATTTTTTCGGCGGCGGAATCGAGCTTGGGGCGGCCTACGTCGGCGGTCGAGTGGATGATCTGGCGCTGAAGATTGGTGTAATCCACGACGTCGAAGTCAACAATGCCAAGCGCACCGACACCCGCCGCGCCGAGATAGAGCACCAGCGGAGACCCCAGCCCTCCGGCGCCAATGCAGAGAACTTTCGCGGCCTTGATCTTGAGTTGCCCCTCCATGCCGACCTCGGGCATGATGAGGTGGCGCGAGTAGCGCAGGATCTCGTCGTTGTTGAGGATCACGGGGACGATTTCGGTCGATGTGGCCATAATGTGCGATTACGCGATTCGGGAGTCCGCTGGGAAGCTCTTAGCCCTTAGCTTTTAGCTTGAAACCAAACGGTTTGGCTAAGCTAATGGCTAACAGCTAATGGCTAACAGGTAAAAGCTGTTCCTCCGGCGATCGACGGCACTATCGAAATGTTATCACCGTCTTTCACCGAGGTAGCGTCCTTCTGCAGGTAGCGGACGTCTTCGTCGTTCAGGTACACGTTGACGAAGGCGCGGAGCTTGCCATCGTCGTTATAAAGATGACGGCGCAGGTCGGGGTGCTGCGAGACGAGTCGGCTGAGGGCCTCGCCGACGGTCGCGCCGCTCACTTCGACGGCTGGCTGCTTGCCGGCATATTGGCGCAACGGCGTAGGAATGTGGATCTTGGGCATGGATAGATGATGCCATAAAAGCGGGCAGGGATTCAGGGGAGGGATGGTGTAGCGCGATCTTTCGCTGCCACAGAAGTGGGGGGCGGAACTTATGGGATCCGCTGAGCGTAGTTAACACAAGGATCAGGAGAACGGAGGTTCTATTGAAACCGACCCCTTCACCGGGCGAAACCGGCGGATTTCCGTGGTGGCTGAACGTAATCGTCGTGCTTGGCGCTCTGGCCATGGCCACGGGTGGCTTCATCGCGCTGTTGAAGCCGTCGCTATTGGTTTCGCCACACGATGCTATCAACGGGGCAGCCCACATTTATGCGGGTTACTTTGCGTCACGGGCGCTTGTACTGGCGGCGATGCTGCTGGCTGCGCTGCTGTTTCGGGCCAAAGGACTGCTCAATAGTCTGATGCTGCTTGCAGCGTTTATTCAACTGATGGATTTCGGCGTTGATTGCCTCGAAGGACGTTTGATGGTCATCCCGGGAGTTGTTGTTCTCGACGTGCTGTTTTTTGTTGGAGCTGCGCGGCTGTCCGGATTTCCGTTCTGGCGGGCCGAAGCGTGGCGACTTCACTGAAGGCGGTGGTCTCAATCTTCTTGTCCTCCTAGATCGGCGCCCTTGGGCGCATGCTTCAAGACCTCTCGCTCGAAAACAGATCGACCGACCAGGATACGGGGAAACACAATCGGTCGCCCTCCCTTTTATTCTTAACGTAGGTGGTATCGGTTCTCCATCCACGCTTCATCCATGCGATCTCATCCCAGGTTATTTTCTTGTCGCCGAGAAGCCAACGGCGCTGTCGGATTCCGTCGTGGTCAAGTATCACAGTCCCAGGCGTGGCCATCTGAATCGAGACAAGAACCGCCAGCGGAATAAACACTCCATACCAACCCTCCCCCTTGACGATCCCGTACACAGAGATAAGAACTGACAACGCGCTCAGGCCGACCACCACCGATCCCAGAAGGAGCCGCATGCCTGGAGCAAGAGCGAATTCCAGGAATTCCCTCCTGGTCATCAGTTTTGTTTCAGCGCAGAACGCCTAATTGGCCAAAACGCAACTGGCAACGTCAGGATCGAAAGAGGAATGAGCAGTCCTACCAATGGCCAAACAATTCTCACTACTGTTCACCTTTCGCGGGCGAGGGCGCCCGCGCCACACTAAACCACCTCAATATTCTCGTCCACCAACTTCTTATCATTCTCGTCGAAACCGGTCAGCTCAAACGAATTGGTCAGCACGGCTTTGCCCTTTTCCACGCTGGTGATGACGTAGGAGCAGCCGAACCAGTGGGCTTCGGCGAGGTCGGTTTGCGACCAACGGGCGGGGTGGTCGGGATGGGAATGGTAGAAGCCGATAATGTCCTCGCCGCGCTCGCGGCCTTCGCGCTGGATGCGAACCAGTTCTTTAGGATCGATGTTGTAGCGGTTCTGCGGAGAGTCGGTGCGGGTATTGCCGGCGCGCGCGATCGAAGTCACGACGCGGGCGCCGCCGTCGGTCATGGTTCCGAGCAGCACGCCACAGCATTCGTGCGGATAGGTTTCTTCGCCGTGCTGGCGGAGGGCGGCGCAATGGGGTTGGGCGATACGTAGCATCGGCTTTTAGCTCTTAGCCTTTAGCTAGACCTATTCGGTTCTGGCTAAAAGCTAAGAGCTAATGGCTAAGAGCTTGCTTCCGTCCAAAATCTTTCACTCAGATACTTGTCCCCCGAATCCGGCAAAATCGCGACGATCACCGCTTCCTGCTTCGGATCGAGTTGCTTCGCAATCTGCATGGCTCCCTGGATCGCCGCGCCGGCAGAGATTCCGATCAGCAGTCCTTCTTCGCGCGCCAAGCGAATTGCTATGGCGTAGGAATCTTCGGTCGAGATGCCGAGGTCTTCGTCGGCGAGTGCGGGATCATAAATCCCGGGCACGATGGCGCTGGCCATATGCTTGGCGCCTTCGATGCCGTGAAAAGGAGAATCCGGCTGCAGCGAAATGCAGCGGACTTTCGGGTTCAGTTCTTTCAAGCGGCGCGCAGTGCCCATGAAGGTTCCGCTGGTGCCCATCATGGAGAGGAAGTGGGTGATACGTCCCTCGGTCTGTTGCCAGATCTCGTTGGCTGTGCCATGGTAATGAGCTTGCCAGTTGGCGGGGTTCGAATACTGGTCGGCGTAAAAATATTTTTCCGGCGCGCGTTCGTAGAGTTCCCGGACCGCGCGGATGGCGCCGTCGGAGCCGTCGGCGGGGTCGGTATAAATAATGGTTGCGCCGTAGGCGAAGAGGATACGCTTGCGCTCGACGGAGACGTTTTCCGGCATGCACAGCGTCACTGGAAAACCCTCCGCGGCGCCGATCATGGCATAAGCGATGCCGGTATTGCCGCTGGTGGAGTCGAGCAAAGTCTTGCCGGGCGCGAATTTTCCGCTGCGGCGGCCTTCTTTCACAATGTTGAAGGCAGCGCGGTCTTTGACTGAACCGCCCGGGTTGTACCATTCGGCCTTGCCTAGGACTTGAACGTTAGGCAGTTCGATCGCGATGCGTTCGAGACGCAACAACGGCGTGTTGCCGATGCGCTCGACACTGCGCTCGCCGAGTTTCGAGCGCGCCGACTGAGGTTCGGCGTCTGCGAATTTAGTTGAAGGTCGCATCCAGCTGTGACTATCGTAATGTTGCGGTAGAGCAAAAAACGGCAAACTGTCGTTAGATTATAGAGGAGCGAGACGCATCGGGTGATCTGGCGATCGGGACGTCCGATGATCCGAGTAGGATTCTGGCGCATCTAAAAGAATTGCGGTTCAGCTTTTAGCTCCTAAGCTAAGGAGCCAAGAGTAAGAGTCAGGAGCTGATTTTAAAAATGGCAACCAAGGTAGAAGCGCGAACCTTCGAAGACGCAGTGCAGTACCTGCGCGACCACGGCTTTGACTTGATCGAAGCGCCGGGGACAGCGGGACGTGTGTTCCTGCGGAAGTACAACGTCTCGGCGGCGATCCAGAAAGACGGAGACGACGGCGTAAAGATTTTCGCCTACCCGGGTTACCTGATTGGCGGAGAGATTTCCAAGCTCATCAACCGCGGCTATCAGCAGGTGCTGAAGACTTCGAAAACCGAAGTTGCCGCCACCGCTGACCATTTGAAGTCTTTGCAGCAGTTCAGTGAAGAGTTAAAAGAAGCGCTCGGTCTGCCCAGTCTCTACAACGAATCGCTCGGAACCGTGAGCGAGGCTTACCAATACGACCGCATCGTAGACCGCGACAAGCCAGTGCCCGACCGCCCAAAGCGGCCGTGGGAAAAAGTAAAAGCGGCGGTCGCAAGCAAGAAAAGCCGGGCCTAGACGCCGCTCCCTATCGTTTTGCTAGCCTGCGGGACACCGCCGGTTTTTCCACCAAATAGTTCTTCGCCAGGTCGCGCAGCTTCTTGAGGCCGTCTACGCCCGATTCCAGAGTCACCCCCTCGACTTCGGCGACCAAAGCGCCAGCCTTCGACACCAGCATCATGCCGTTGTCTTTTGACCCGTCAACCGCCACAAAAGAGCGAATCTTCCCTGAGGGATCGTAATGAACTGAGAGTCTCATCTCTCCTCCTTGGCCTTGGCTTATTGTGAGACGTACGAGTACCCGATGCCATAGGCATCCACCAGACTCCGTCCCGCGTTTCTCACGGTGAAGAAGAGTCGGCGGCCACCGATATCACCTTGCAGGCGCACATTCTCGACAGCAAGAATTTGCTCCTCCCCGAGGTGCAGTGGGCTGGCGGAAATGGATATCGCGTCACCGGAGTTATACGGCCAGGCAATCCAGTCCTGACTGTCGCCGGGCGCAAGTGCATCTGCTTCACTCGCGGAGACCCAGTAGCCGAACCAGTAACTCAGACTTGCCATTTTCCACCTCGCTCAACATTTACATGGTGATAGTTATCTCTGTTTCGTTACGACGAAAGTGGGACCGGACAAGGAGTAATGGGTTCTAAGCGGTAGGGACCACAGGGCGATTCATGCCCAAAAAGGAACCCAAGACCTCTCCATAATTGCGTCTTTTGTCAGAAAAACTGGTTGTTTCCGGCCCAATCCTGCGATACCATACGCGGACTGTAGTGTGTCCATGCCCAGCGAACACCAATCCCGGCGTGAAATTGTGCAGCTGGGCAGAATGCTGCACGAACACGGCTTTATCGCCGCAACCGACGGAAATCTTTCTGTGCGGCTGGATGCCCGGCGGATATTGATCACGCCCACCGGAATGTCGAAAGGCGGCATGCGGCCCGCAGACCTGATGGTTGCCGACATGAACGGCCGGAGGCTGAAGGGCAAGCGCGAAGTTACCAGCGAAATCGGCATGCATCTGCTGATTTACCGCATGCGCCCTGACATTCAAGCTATTGTGCACGCGCATCCGCGGACCGCTACCGGATTCGCCGCCGCCGGCATTGCGCTGAACCAGCCTTTGGTCTGCGAAGTGGTAATCGGACTGGGCCAGATTCCGCTGGCGCCGTATGGCACTCCCGGCACTCCCGAACTGGCGCGCACCCTGGAGCCGTTGATACCAGACTACGACGCCATCCTGATGGCCAACCACGGCGTCGTAACCTACGGCAACGACCTGCGGTCCGCCTACATGAAGATGGAAACCGTGGAGCACTTCGCCCAGATCACTCTGGTGACGCGGATGCTTGGCCAGCAGCAGCCGCTGGCCCACGGGGACCTGGAAAAGCTGGTGGCCGCGCGCGGCCGGTATGCGGGCGTGAATTCTGCGGCGCCCATGCCGTTGCACTGTGCGATCGGAAGCGGCGCCCTGGAATTTCCCTCTCCGGTTCCCACCAACGGCAAGGCCGCGCCCCAGCGTGCCACTCTCCGCTCGCGCTCTACTCTCCGCCCACGCGGAAGCGTAGTCCCGCTCGAAAATTAGTCCCCATCGCGGGATAACCCACGATCTCGTTGTATTGCTTATCCAGAACGTTCTCGACGTTCACATAAGCCGTGATTCGGGGATGAATGGCATACCATCCGCCCAGGTTCACCAGGACATAGCTCGACGCGTAATCGTATCCCAGGCCGTAAAAATCCGAATCTGCTCTCCTGCCCACGAAGCTGCCGCTGAGGTTTCCACCCCACTTCTTGCCTAGATAGGTGACGAGGAGGTTGGCCGAATTCTTCGGCCGCCGGAGCAGCGGCTTGCCTGCGCCAAAAATTGTGGTGTCGCAGAACTGCGCCGGAGTGCAGGCCGGAGCTTGCAAAATCTGCGTCGAGGTGTAGGTGTAAGCCGCGCCAGCGGAAAGTCGCGAGCGTATGCGGCTTTGGATCTGCACCTCGGCTCCGTGGGCCATAGACTCGTTGATATTCACATATTGGCCGATGAAGGTTGTGGGATCGAACGGGTAGGCAATCTGGTCGTGAAACTTGTTGTTGAAGTAGTTGGCGGTGAACACCGCTTTGCCGCGAGAAAGAGTCTGCTGAATCCCTGCCTGGTAGCTCGTGCTTTTCTCCGGCCTGAGCCCGGGATTGGGATTCGAAGTGGGTAGGTTCGCAAAAGTTTCCTCGAGGCGCGGCTCTTTGTATCCCTTCCCGAAAGAGAAGTTGAACCGGGTTCCCGAAAGAAGCTCCCCGCCCTTGACCGCGACGTACGAAACTGCCACCTGCGGAACGCCTGTGCTCCCGAAGGCGCTGTCGTGCACAAAGCGCCCGCCTCCGATCGCTGTGAGCCTTCCCCAAGTCAACTGCTGCTGCGCGTACACGTCGTTGTTCAGGCGTTTTCCGTGAGTTATGGAGCCGACACTCCCGACAAAGCCATTTTCGTCTTCGAAGCGATAGCCGATCGTCGTCTGTGTCCAGCTTCTCTCCGCATAGTTGCCCTGGTATTCAAAGCCCGCGCGGTTGATGTCGGAGATCGCGTGAAACGGGAAATCAGGATCCAAACCAGGAATTTGCTGGTCGTTAACGCCGTCAATATTGCTGCGATGCAGGACATGCTCGAAGCCGGTGATGCGATGCTGCCAGCCAGACGGTTTTGTGATTGCCAGTTCCAGGCTGGCGAGAAGATTGTTCTGGTTCGCCCGTTGGTCCTTATCGGGTGGGAGAATGGGGTGGCCGTTGAACTTCCACTCGTTTTGCACGCCGGCGCCGCTATTGTCGTGGCGCATTCTCAGGCGCAGCGCCGCCCAATCATTCAGAGTCGCCCCCAGGTTGGCGCCTTCGAGCGAATTCGAATCATCGTCGTTCGGCCCGGAGCCGCTGGCGTTGAACTGGTTTCCGAACGCGTTGTAATCGAAGCGGCCATTGGCGCCAGAGAGCGATGCGTAGCCGTTCTCGGTGCCGTAGTTGCCAGCATCGGCGCCGAAGCTTAACTCCGGAACCGGCGTGTTGCCTGTCCGGCTCCAGACCTGCACCACGCTGGTCATCGCGTCTGAGCCGTACAAAGTGCTCTGTGCGCCGCGCGAGAATTCCAGGCGGTCGGCTTCGAACAACGGGAGCGTGCCCAGATCAATCGTTCCTCCGGGATCATTGACAGCCACTCCATCCACGATGACTTTGTTGTAGCGCGAATCTCCGCCGCGCACGAACAGCGATGAAAGTCCTCCGCGCTGCCCGGCGGTCGAGACCACAGCCCCCGGCAGAAAGCGAAGAGCGTCGTTGGCCGCGACCGGGCGCATGGTGTCCAATTGCGCGCCGCTGAGAGTCTCAACCGCATCTCCGGACTCGTCGGCTGGAACCGGAGTGCGGGTCGCGGTAACCACTACTGTCTCGGTCTGAACCGCGAGTTGCAGCGGCACGGTGACTTCAGTCGCTGGGGCCGAGACTGGCGTCCATTGCTCGGCGAAGCCCGGCGCCAGTACGTGCACGCGGAGATTTCCGGAAGGGACATCGCGAAAATGAGCGACGCCTAGTCCTGATGTGGTTAGCACCGCAGCCGGGCGGTCTGAATCTTGCGCAAACAGCTCGACCTGAGCTCCAGGCACAGACGCAGATTGAGGATCGACAACTTTGACGGTGAGTTCGGAAGCTAAAGCTACTGTGGACAGAAGAACTACGGCAAAAAACCGGAAGCAGGACTGCATCACTCCTCCTTTAATCGCGAAAGGGGTTGGTGTTGGCAGTTCGCGCCGGTCTCCTGGCTCGCGAGTGAGGGATTGCGTGGGGCGGGCGTCCTCGCCCACCAACCTTATCCCAATTCTTGCCTCGGGCCTTCCCAGAGAAGATGCCAACTCCAGTGGCCCGGTGCTGTGTCCTCGCTTACAGTTGCGCGGCAGCGCGGGATTTTCACCCGCTTCCCAATCCTCCTCAAGCAAGGAGGACGCGCGAACCAATTTTCAAAAGCCTAGAGAATGTAATTGCTGGCCGAGGGAAGAGTCAAACATCAATTGAGGAAAACCCGTCCACCACAGAGTGGTGAATAGGTTTTGGTTTTGGCGTAAAATGCAGCCATGATTCCCCAAGACCTTCTCGACATCCTGGTCTGCCCCGCCTGCAAGAAGCCGCTGGTGTTGGTCGCGAAAGACAATGGCGAGAGCCTGAAGTGTGGTGAGTGCCGGCGGGTTTATCCCGTGCGCGACAATATCCCCATTCTCCTGATTGACGAGGCCGTGACCGAGTCGGCTTAGGACCGCCCGTACGATCGGCCGATCTCGTCTCAAAATTGAACACGCACCCTGTTTTGGTTGACACATTGTGTCAGCCCTGAGGCCATGGTCCGTCCATCCGCCTGATTTCAGAAGCTTACCCGCTCCGCACCTGGCCGCAACTTCGCTGATCCTCAAGGGTTTAAGTGACAGTACGGTTTATCTGCCGAAACCTTCAGATTGACCCTGACTTCGGCAAATAAATTGCATGCAACAAAATGTAGAGTAGCTGAGTCTAATGGGTAGAAGCAGTCAGGGTCGGAGGTGAAAGATGAGAGAGAGATTTTCGACCACCGAATTAAGTGCGCTGCGGAATGACCTGCTACAAGGCGGCCTGGCCGATTCCCGCGAAGCTGCGGAGTTGGTGCAGGTGTTTCTGATGGGCCGGGGCTACGGAGTTTCGCCCCAGGCAGCCAGGGACGCTGTCGGCCGTGTAGAAATGGCAGGCTGCGCGCTGCCAGTACTGCAGAAGGAACTGGAAGGCCTCGCGTTGGTCATGTAATGGTGGCCAGGCAGCGGTGACCGCGAGATCACCATCCTGATTGCAGAATGAATTTTAAGAGATCCGCGGGGACCCAGACGTAACCAGTCGCTCCCCACAGATGAATGAACAAGGAAAGAGCCGGGCAAACCAGCCCGGCGTTCTTGTTTTTGGTCAGCCATCAGCCGTGAGTCATCAGGTAAACCGAAGACCTCGGGCCGCTATTCGTATCTTCAGCCTAGAGCCCGAAGCCTGCTTCACTCATATCTCAAGCTCTCCACTGGATCGAGCTTCGCTGCCCTCGCCGCCGGGACTGTACCGAATACGACTCCCACCAAGGACGAAACCAAGATCGCCACAATCGCCGACCGACCCGAGATGGGAATGCGGTACTCGGTCAGAAACCGCACCGAGTAAGGTATCGCCAGCCCAATCACGACGCCGACCAGCCCTCCGCCTACGGAAATCAGGATTGCTTCCGACAGAAATTGGAATCGGATCTCGCGATTGGTGGCTCCCAGCGCCTTGCGAATGCCGATTTCCCGGATTCGCGCGCTGACTGTGGCCAGCATGATATTCATAATTCCGATTCCGCTGACCAATAGAACCACCGCCGCAACCGCCAACAGCATGAGCATAAGCGCGTTCGCCGCCTGTTCGGCAACCTTCACCAGTTGCGTCAGATTGGTGACGTTGTAAACCGATTCCGCGCGATGTCGCGACTGAATGACCCGCCTGACCTGCTCGGTCACCGGTTCAACCATCGAAGAATCAGCGACCGAAAAGTAGATCAGCTTCACCTCTGTCTTGTCGGTGAAAAAGCGGGAAACGGTGTAGGGAATGACCAGCGTGTTCGTGGTCACTTCCGATTCACCGAAGGTGTTCACCCGCTCGCGAAAGGTGCCAATCACGGTGAAGGGAAGCCCGCTCAGCTTGATGACCTTCCCCACCGCGGCTTCCGGTGAGCCGTAGGTTTCCTGCGCCATCTTCTCCGTAAGCAATCCCACTTTGTTGTGTCCCTGCTCGTCCTGGTGGTCGAAGAATCGGCCGGAGACCACCACCAGGTTGCGAACCGTGTGGTATTCCGGATAAGTGCCCAGAACTTGGATGTCGCGTTCTTTGCCGTCGCCGACCGGGACGCGCTCGTTGAGCATGACCACAGGCGAAGCGGCAACGATCCCCGGCACCTGTTCCAGCACCGCCTTCATGTCGTCGACGGTCAACGAGTCAGGCGCTGTGCTCGTAATGCGCTGCGCTCCGCCCTCATACTCGGCATAAATCAGGTTGGCGCCGATGCCTTGAATCAGATTCAGAACGTACTGTTTTCCGGTGAGGCCGATTGTTACAACAAGAATCAGCGATGCGGTGCCGATGACCATCCCCAGGCCGGTGAGCAGGAAGCGTACTTTGTTGCTGCAGAAAGTGTCGTACGCGAAGCTGGCAATCTCGCTGAAGTGAAGCTTGGGGCGCGAACCTGTTGCGGTGGCGACCGGCATGTAGTTTAGATGCTACCCATGATGCCGCAGAGTCGCAAAGTACTCACGGATGCGCCGCGGGGGTGGGTACGGCTTGCGTGCGCAGCGCGTCATAGACGGCCTTCACTTGCTTTCTGGTTTCCTCCACGCTGCCGCTGTTGTCGATCACGTAGTCGGCGGCCTGAATCTTGGCTTCCTCGGGGGCCTGGGCCATCATGCGGCGGTTGACTTCTTCACGCGCTACTTCCGGGTCCAGTTTGTGTCTTTGCGCCCAGCGCTCCACCCGCTGCTGCGGCTTGCAGGTTACGACGATGATGCGGTCGAAGCGCCGGCGCAATCCCGCCTCCAGCAGCAGCGCGGCTTCCAGCATCACGATGGCGTCGGGTTCCTTGCTGCGGAACGATTCCATCCACTGCTCGTACTTCTGAATGACTCCGGGATGCACGATACGGTTCAGCTCGTAAATACGCGGGCGGCGTTTGTCGAAGGCAAGCTCGGCCAGCCGCGCGCGGTTGACCGTCTTGTCCGGATTAAGGATTTGGTCCCCGAACTTCTGGACCACTTCGTCATAGACCGTTTCACCGGGACGCATCAGTTCGTGCGCGATTTCGTCGGCGTCAATGGAGTGTGCGCCAAGTTCGGTGAAGATCTTGCTGACCAGGGATTTTCCGGAGGAGATACCGCCCGTTAGTCCGATTTTTAGCATGTTCCTCTCAAAGAAACTTCTACGCCCGCGATAACTCTACCACTTGATGCCCTCGCCGCATCTTCGCCGCTTTCACGGTATTCGACATCAGCATGGCGATGGTCAATGGGCCGACGCCGCCCGGCACCGGAGTGATTGCTCCGGCGATTCCTGCGACCTCGGGATGCACGTCTCCGACCAGCGTTGAACCCTTGGTCCGGAATGTTTCCTCTCGCTTCGCATTTCCCGCGAAGAGCGCAGCGAATTCCGTAGCATCAGTCACCCGGTTCATTCCCACGTCAATCACAGTCGCGCCCGGACGAACAAAATCCCGCGTGATCATTCCAGCGCGCCCGATTGCTGCGACCAGAATATCGGCCCGGTGGCAAACACCCGGCAGATCGCGGGTTTTCGAGTGACAGACCGTCACCGTGGCATTGGCGTTCAGCAGCAGCATCGCCATGGGCTTGCCCACAATGTCGCTGCGGCCGACGACCACTGCTTCCTGCCCGGCGATTTTGATCCGGCTGCGCTCCAGCATTTCCATGATTCCCGCCGGTGTGCACGGAACAAGTCCCGGGCGTTGCGTGGAAAGAAAGCCGACGTTCATGGGATGAAAGCCATCCACATCTTTCGCCGGATCGACCGCCAGCAGAACTTTCTTGGAATCCACCTGCGCGGGCAGCGGTAGTTGCACCAGGATGCCGTCAATTTCGTCGCGCCGGTTCAGGTCGGCGACGAGCTCCAGCAATTCTTCAGTAGTAATGCTCGCCGGCGGCGTGTGCTGCTCGCTGTAGATGCCAACTTCCTCGCCGCTCTTCACCTTGCCTCGAACGTAAATCTCCGAAGCGGGATTATTGCCGACCAGGACTACGGCGAGTCCGGGACGAACGCCCGCCGCGGACATAGCCTTCACGGCTGCCGTGGCTTCGGCTCGAATTTCAGCAGCGATTTTGTTTCCGTCGAGAATGGTTGCGGGCATGGGATTGTGGAAATCAAATTTTAACACTGGCGGCAGGTGCGGAGCTTCACTCCTCCGACGAACGAGTTCCCCCAACACTTTCCCTAAACAAACCTGTCATCCCGAAGCCAAGCGGATCGCGGTAGCGATCCACGTAGCGAGGAACCTGCTATTAGCCGGCAGTGCCGGCCGTGTGGGGAATGTGATTCTGCGTGCGCGGAAGGAGAAGGACCGTGAGCTTTCGGCAAGTGAAAGCCGGGCAGGCGAGGGCATCCTTCAACTACACGATCCCGGGTTTCCCTACATTTTCCTCGGCAAAGATGCGGACGCGATCCAGCGCGGCCTGTAATTCCTTAAGATATTGCTCGTCATCCCCATCCGGCGGGACCGGCATGTGCCGACTCACGCGCATCAGAGCCCGGGTAAACGGCTTGGGGATCATGAAGCCGTCCCAGGTTTTTAGAATCCACGCGCCCTTGAGCGCAATGTGAAAAGCAGACATGGGCACGCCCGTAGAGCGGGCCAGAACGATGGGGCCGGGTTTGGCGACGTACCGCGGGCCGCGGGGGCCGTCAATGGTGAAGGCCACCGTCCAGCCCTGCTCCAACTCGCGCCGCATTCCCAGCAGGGCACGGACTGCGCCCCGGGAACTCGAACCGCGCACCGCTTCGAATCCGAACTTGTGTATGACGCAGGCGATGCATTCTCCATCGAAGCTTTCGCTCGTCATCACCCCAATATGCAGATTGCGCCACCGGTAAGTGGCCGGAATGATGCAGTTGTGCCAGAAACAATAGACAATCGGCCGCGCCTCCGTGCTGCCGGGGGAGCCTTCTTCCCAGGAAGTAGAAAACCGAATCGTAGGGCCGAGGATTCGGATGGCGAGGGTTGCTGTCCAGGTGATCAGCCAAAGCAGAATGCGCTGCCGCAGGGTGAACTTGCGCTGGCCTTGGTCGGTCTTGGGCGACGCGGGGGTTGCGAGGGAGCTCACGGGAATTATTGTAGCTTCTTGTTGAGTGCGAGTTTTGTTGCGGCCGCGCGATCCTTCTCATATCCTGCGATCAGATGATCCAAGCTTCCATCATGACCGCAGCTAGTCCCGAACCACTGCTGCTGTTCCAGTTCCTCGTCATTTTCGTGGCCGCGAAACTGGTCGGAGAAATTTTCGAGCGGCTGGGGCTACCGGCCGTTCCGGGAGAAATTCTCGCCGGCCTTGCGCTCGGCCCCTTCGCTCTGGGATGGATTCCGGCCAGCGACACCCTGCATTCGGTCGCTGAAATCGGGGTGATTTTCGTGCTCTTCAGCGCTGGCCTTGAAACCAGCCCGGGAGAGTTGATCCGCGTCAGCCGCAAGGCACTGTTGGTTTCCATTGCCGGAGTGGTGGTTCCGTTTGTGCTCGGCTTCGGCTATATGAAACTGCGCGGAGCCGCCACCCTGGAATCGGTTTTCGTTGCCGCCGCCATGGTGGCCACGAGTGTGGGAATCGCCGCCCGCGTTCTGGCCGACATGAATCTGCTCGCCACCCGCACCGCAAAAATCATTCTGGCCGCGGCGGTATTTGACGACGTCATTGGCATGGTAGTGCTGGCGGTCGTCGCCGGGTCAGCCTCAAGCGCAGGCGTGCAATGGCTGCACTTGGGCGTGCTGACGGCCGAGGCGGTTGCCTTCGCGCTGTTCATGATGTTCGTCGCGCCGCGCGTTGTTCATCGCATCCATCCACAGGTCGAGCGCCTTACAACGCGAAACGCTTCGTTGGTGATCGCTCTTGCCATTTGCCTGTTTCTTTCCTGGCTGGCAGCGCAGATCGGGATGGCTGCCATCGTGGGCGCTTTTTTTGCCGGAATGATGTTCGCCGATTATGCGGAGCGCTGGGAGTTGATTCCCCGTGTGGGCGGAATCACTTCGTTCCTCGCACCGTTTTTCTTTTTTGACATCGGGGCCCGGTTGAATCCGCGTCTGTTCACGGGGAACCTGCTGCTGGCGGCGATCGTGATCTCGCTGCTGGCGGTAATTTCCAAGGTGATCGGCTGCGGTCTGCCGCTGCTCAACGAAGGCTGGCCAACGGTCTTTCGCGTCGGAGTAGGCATGATGCCGCGCGGAGAAGTGGCCCTGATCATCGCCCTGGTAGGCTTGCAGTCGGGCATCATGAGCCAGTCGGCGTACGGAATCGTGGTGTTCATGACCGCTGTGACTACGCTACTGGCCCCGCCCATTCTGCGCTATCTGTTTCGGAATGAGATGCCGCCGCCCAGGGCAGAAAACGTTCGAGCCCCCGTACAGTTATAATTCCCGCTTTGCAGGGACAACCATGAATCTTGCCGGCCGCGTCGCCCTGGTTACCGGAGCTTCACAAGGAATCGGACGGGCGTGCGCGCTGAAGCTGGCGCAATGCGGCGCCAGCGTGGCGCTGGTGGCCCGCAATCAGCAAAAGCTCGATGAAGGTGCTCAGGAGATTGCGCAGGCCGGTGGGAACGCCCGTGCTTTCGCGGCGGACGTCGAGAACGAAGATCAAGTCAAAGCCGCGTTCAAGGCCGTGATCTCCGAGTTCGGCAAAATCGACATCCTGGTGAACAACGCCGGCATCACCCGCGACCAGCTCATCATGCGCATGAAGCGCGCCGACTGGGACGCAGTCCTCAACACCAACCTGACCTCCGCGTACCTATGCACCCAGCAGGCGATCAGTTCCATGCTCAAACAGCGCTGGGGACGGATCATCAACATCACCTCGGTTTTCGGGCAAACGGGACAAGCTGGCCAGGCAAACTACGCGGCGTCGAAGGCGGGATTGATCGGGCTGACCATGGCGGTCGCCCGCGAAATCGGATCGCGAAACATCACCTGCAACGCCGTGGCCCCGGGATTCATCGAAACCGCAATGACGAGCACTTTGTCGAATGAAATCCGGCAGAGCGCGCTGAAAATGATTCCCCTGAATCGCATTGGAACGCCCGAGGAGGTCGCGAACTGTGTCGCATTCCTCGCATCTGAGGAAGCGGGATACATCACCGGCCACGTGCTGAACGTAAATGGCGGCATGTTGATGGGATAGTGAAAACCACTGACCACCAGGACACCGAGGATCACAGAGGAATGCCGGAATTTCTAAAATCCATACCGCAAGATTTTTCCTCAGTGACCTCTGTGTCCTCTGTGGTAAATGCTTTCGACGTTCGCCAGGCGGAGTCCCAATCGCAAATTGCAGTCATTCGAGAACTCTTCCTGGAATACGCGCAGTCGCTCGGCTTCAGCCTCTGCTTCCAGAGTTTTGACAAAGAACTCGCAGCGCTTCCGGGGGACTATGCGGCACCAGAGGGTCGCCTGCTGCTGGCCACGCACGAAGGCGCCCCCGCCGGATGCGTTGCGCTGCACAAGTTGAATCACGAGATCTGCGAAATGAAACGCCTTTATGTGCGTCCGCAGTTCCGCGGCAAAGGATTGGGCCGCACACTCGCGGAGCCTATCATCGCCGACGCGCGGCAGGTCGGGTACAAACAACTGCGCCTCGACACGGTCGAGCCAAGAATGCAGGCGGCGGTCGCGATGTACCGGCAGTTGGGATTCCGCGAGATTGCACCCTACAGGGAGAATCCAATTGAAGGCGCGCTGTACATGGAATTGGAGCTCTAGCTGTTAGCCTTTAGCTTTTAGCTGAAGCGAATGGGTTTGGATCGAAGCTAATGGCTAAGAGCTAAGAGCTAAACGCTAAACGCTAAACGCTAAGAGCTAAGAGCTAAGAGCTGTTTTCCGGAGGAATGCCCATGAAATCCATTTTCACTTGCTCGATCATTCTGCTGCTGACTCTCCCCGCTTTGGCGGTCACTTCGAAAGAAGTCACCTACAAGAGCGGAGACGAAACCGTTAAAGGCATCCTCTACACGCCGGAGGGCAAAGGCCCGTTCCCTGGCATCGTCGTCATTCACGAGTGGTGGGGATTGAACGACTGGGTCAAAGACCAGGCGTCGAAGCTGGCGGACCAGGGCTACGTGGCGCTGGCCATTGATCTCTATCGCGGCAAAGTAGGCACCACTCCCGAAGAAGCGCACGAAATCATGCGCGGGGTGCCCGAAGACCGCGCCAATCGTGACCTGGAGGCGTCTTTCCAGTTCTTGGCGTCGCAACCGAACGTGAAGCCTGACCGAATCGGCGCCATTGGATGGTGCATGGGCGGAGGCTACGCGCTCGATCTGGCGCTGGAACAACCCAAGCTGGCGGCTCTGGTGATCAACTACGGACACCTGGCGACCGATCCGTCCGCAATCAGCAAAATCAACGCTCCCATGATTGGATTTTTCGGCGCCCTCGATCGCGGGATCACTCCTGACGACGTGAAGCAGTTCAGCGCGGCTGTGGACGAGGCTGGAAAGAAAATAGACGTAACCATTTATCCCGACGCCGGCCACGCCTTTGAAAATCCTAACAATAAAGACGGTTACCGCCCCGCCGACGCCGCCGACGCATGGAACAAAACAGTTATCTTCCTTGCCAGCACGCTGAAGAAGTAGAACATCCGCGTTATTGGTTAGGGAAAATCACGCTCGACGTTGGGAACATTAGGTTTTTAATGCTTACAATGAAGGCTCGGGTTGCAAAGAGCACAGCCTTTTCGGATGTTTAACAACGCCAGCGGTCCGGTGATTTTACTGATGGCTGATCGCTGATGGCTGACCGCTAGTCGCTATCATAAATTTTTGCTTGCCATCAGGTACTACTCTGGTTACTATGCACGCTGACTCCTGCGCATGGATATTGGCATCACAATCCGAAGTTTCCGGTTACAACGAGGGATGTCGCAAGGCGACATTGAAAAGCGCACCGGCCTGCTGCGCTGCTATCTCTCCCGCGTAGAAAATGGACACACCGTCCCATCGCTTGACACTTTGTCGAAAATCGCCGGAGCCATGGAGTGCCCGCTTTCCCATTTCTTCTCCGAGCCTGGCAACAGCAACGGGTCGAAGGCCCTGCCCCAGCTCTCGGACGACGAACTCCGCTTCCTGAGCCAGATCCGCCGCTACTCCGGCAGCCTGAATGACAGTGATCGCAAGTTGGTCCTGGCCATGATCAAGAAAATGGCAATGAAGTAAGCCCAGCTCTTGGCTCTTACCCCGGACTTTAGCCCGCTGAAGAGATTCCATCACCGAGGTCCCAAGAACTTAAGAGCCTAGAGCCAAGAGCTGCACTTTCGTTCCATCCCTTTTGTGCCCAGTCGGTACCTCGTTTTGCCGGACAATCTCCCATAAACTTCTTTTTGGGACGCCCATGACCGTAGATGAGGAACTTACCGGGTTGGAGTCGCTGCTGCGGCGGCTGAAGATCGAGTACGAGATTTTCTTCAGCAATCCGCAGAAAAAACCGCCCTCCGATCTTGAGTGGAAGGTGCTCGGCCTGCTGCGCAAGTTTTCCGACGGCGGCGGCCACATGAGTTTTCCGCAGCGCTTCCGCTACAACTCCATTGCCCAGCGCTATGCGATTTACAGCGACCTGTGGCGCAAGAAAGCCCGCATCCGCGAAGAAGGCTATCGCCGCCCCCAGGACGCTCTGCTGGCGGTGTCCGGAGTCAGGCCGGAGGAACATCACGAACCCGAGCACAAGGTGTATGGCCTAAGCCATGGCTCCAAGAGCGACGCCGCGGCTGCCGAACCCTTCGTATTGCAATCCGCCGATTCCGGAGCGGAGCGCGATAAAGTCGAGAAGCTGTTCCTGGCATTGACCGATGCCAAGAAAAAAGCCGGGGAAAGCGCCTCCGGGTCGCTGGAGAGTTTTAGTTCCTTTGTGCAGAAAAAAACCGAGCAACTCCGCAAACAGCACGGCTGCCAGGCCGTCGAGTACAGCGTGGATGTGGCGGATGGAAAAGTGAAGCTGACGGCCAAGGCAAAGGTGTAGAAATCCGCTCTTGGCTCTTGGTTCTTAGCTCTTGATCCTTAGCCCTTTGATTCTTAGCCTCTAGCTCCTGCCTCTTAGCCCCGGCTCTTCGCTCTAGAGGCACTTCTCTCAAGACTACAGAACACCGGGAAGGGCATGAGGTTCACTGGTGCCAACCAGCCCTTCGTTGCAGCGCGGCTTCAGCCGCTGGGGTTTGCTTCCCTGGACCCCGTCGCGCTCCAAAAGCTAACGCCAGCGGCTGGAAGCCGCTCCTCTTTAGGTAACCCAATCCGCACGAGTCTCGTGCCCTTCCCATTTTCCATCCTTCCCAATCGAAGCGCGGGTCCGAATCTGCTGCTAAAATCTGTTTCTGGCGCGTTCAGCGCTGCAATCCCCATCCGAGGCCACTCATGTCCCAGAAAATTCAGCGCGCCATTCTCAGCGTCACCGACAAAACGGGACTGGCCGACTTTGCCCGCAAACTTTCCGGCATGGGAGTGGATCTGATCTCAACCGGCGGTACCGCAAAGCTCCTGCGCGACTCCGGAATTGCGGTGAAGGACATTTCCGAAGTCACCGGCTTCCCCGAGATGCTCGACGGACGGGTCAAGACGCTGCATCCCAAAGTCCACGGCGGCATTCTTCACCGCCGCGAAGACGCCTCGCACCGCGCGGCCGTGGCCGAACACGGCATTCAGGCCATCGACATGGTCGTGGTCAATCTTTACGCATTCGAGAAAACGGCGGCCAAGCCGGGAGTGGATTTCGAGGAGCTGATCGAAAACATTGATATCGGCGGACCTTCGATGATTCGCTCAGCAGCCAAGAATTTTCACGATGTGGCGGTGGTCACTTCGCCCGCGGACTACGTTGCCATCGCGGAAGAGATGTCGAAATCCGGCGGCGCGCTTTCGTCCGAGACCAAGTGGCGGCTGGCGCAAAAGGCATTCGCAACCACCGCAGCCTATGATTCCGCAATTGCCTCGACGCTCGAGCGCGTCAGCGCCAACGGCAACTCCCAGCTTCACCACGCCGAAGGCTTTCCCGCCACGCTACGACTTTCGTTCAACAAAGTCGCGGACCTGCGCTACGGCGAGAACCCGCATCAGAAAGCCGCAATGTATTCCGACGGCTCGGGCACCGGCGTCGCCAACGCGCGCCAGGTCCAGGGCAAGGAGCTTTCCTACAACAACATTGTGGATTTGCAGGC
>Ga0066789_10000176_pt1 | contig 22030 bp, 17 predicted proteins | sample OrgsoiDNA2013049_FD_70960 | JGI IMG/M metagenome (GOLD analysis project Ga0066789, IMG submission 70960) | Permafrost soil microbial communities from the Arctic, to analyse light accelerated degradation of dissolved organic matter (DOM) -... | ecosystem: Environmental > Terrestrial > Soil >...
GCTCCTGGAGCGCGACGTCTCCGGCGGAGGCCAGTGGGTGCAGACCTCGCTGCTGCAGGCCCAGATCTTCATGCTGGATTTCCAGGCCGCGCGCTGGCTGATGGAAAAGGACGTCGCCAAACAGGCCGGCAACAACCATCCGACCAGCATTCCCACCGGCGTGTTCAAGACCTCGGACGGCTACATCAATATCGCGACCACCGGCGGGCGGATCTGGGAACGCTGCGCGCAGGCGATCGGCGCGCCCGAGCTGGTAGCCGATCCCGAATACGCCACCGCCCCGGCGCGCTCCAGGAACCGCGACGCGCTCAATGCGAAGATCGGCAAGTTCACCGAAAAGAAATCCACCGACACCTGGGTCAGGGAACTCAACGCCGCCGGCGTGCCCTGCGGCCCGATCTATGCGATCGACCAGATGTTCGAGGACGATCAGGTCAAGCATCTCGGCATCGCCCAGGATGTGCCGAATGCGGAGAACCGTCACATCCGTCTGGTCGGCCAGCCGGTGACGCTGTCGCGCACTCCGAGCAAAATGGCCGCGCGGCCGCCGGAGTTCGGCGAGCAGACCGACGAGGTGCTGGCCGAGTTCGGATTTACCCCGGATGAAATCGGCACACTGAGGCGGGACAAGGTGGTGTAACGAAACATCGCGCTCCAAAGACCCTCGCAGTGGAGGGATCGGGCCGCTGGCATGTCAGCCCTGCGGCCGGTCACAAGCGCGGAATTCGCTAACCGGAGGCCTTCGCTGGCCGCAGCAACCGGCCCACGCTGCCGAACGCCTTGTCGATCAGCGGCCAGAACAGCAGCACGATGGCCAGTGTCGTGATCGAGCCGACCAGACCGTTCGACCAGAACACCTTCATGTCGCCGCCCGACCCGATCATCGACAGCCGGAACGCATCCTCGGCGCGATTGCCGAGCACCAGCGCCAGCGTGAACGGCGCCAGGGGAATGCTGATCTTCTTGAAGACATAACCGACCACGCCGAAGCCGAGCATCAGCCAGATATCGAACATCGCATTCTGGATCGCATAGGCGCCGATCGCGCAGGACACCACGATCATCGGCGCCACCGCGGCGAACGGCACCCGCAGGATCGAGGCGAAAATCGGCACCGTCGTCAGCACCAGCACGAGGCCGATCACATTGCCGAGATACATCGAGGCGATCAGGCCCCAGACGAAATCCTTGTGCTCGACAAACAGCAGCGGACCGGGATTAAGGCCCCACACCATCAGTCCGCCGAGCAGGATCGCCGCGGTGCCGGAACCGGGAATGCCGAGCGCCAGCATCGGCAGCAGCGCCGCGGTGCCGGAAGCATGCGCGGCGGTTTCCGGCGCAAACACGCCTTCGATGCGGCCCTTGCCAAAGCTCTCCGGGTCCTTGGAAAACCGTTTGGCCAGGTTGTAACCCATGAAGGAGGCCGCAATCGCACCGCCCGGGGTGATCCCGAGCCAGCAGCCGATGAACGAAGAGCGCAGCAGCGTGACCCAGTATTTCGGCAGGTCCTTCCAGACCTTCAGCACCACGCGCAGGCTGATGCTGGCGGCATGACCGCGCAGCGCCAGGCGCTCTTCCATCGTCAGCAAGATTTCGCTGATGCCGAACAGCCCGATCACCGCGACCAGAAAATTGATGCCGCGCAATAATTCGCCGGACCCGAATGTCATGCGCAACTGGCCGGACACGGTATCCATGCCGACGCCGGCCAGCAGCAGGCCCAGCGACATCGAGATCACCGTCTTGTGCTTGGCTTCGCGGCCGAGGCCGACGAAGGAGCAGAACGTCAAGAGATACACCGCGAAGAATTCCGGCGGCCCGAATTTGAGCGCGAATGACGAGATCAATGGCGCCAGGAAGGTGATCAGCAGCACCGCGACCAGCGAGCCGATGAACGACGAGGTGAACGCCGCAGTCAGCGCTTCGGCGGCCCTGCCCTGCTGGGCCATCGGATAGCCGTCGAAGGTGGTCGCGACTGACCACGCCTCGCCGGGGATATTGAACAGGATCGAGGTGATGGCGCCGCCGAACAGCGCCCCCCAATAGATCGATGACAGCATCACGATGGCCGAGGTCGGATCCATGGTGAAGGTCAGCGGCAGCAGGATCGCCACGCCGTTCGGCCCGCCCAGCCCCGGCAGCACGCCGACGAAAATGCCGAGCACGAGGCCAACCATCATCAGCGCGAGCGTCTTCCACGTCATCAGCACGGCAAAGCCGTGCATCAGCAGACCGAAGGCTTCCATGGAAGGACTATCCCGGCTGGCGCAAGCGCTAATACCCGAAGGCCGCTTCGAGCGGTCCCTTTGGCATGATGACGTCAAACGCGATATCGAAGGTCACGAACATGATCGCGGTGAACAGGAACGCGGTGAGGAGCGACTTCCAGATCGCGATCTTCCCCACCATTCGCATGAAGGCGGCGATCAAAAGGAAGCTCGCCACATAAAGTCCGAGAAATTGCGTGGCGAGACAAAACAGCAGCGTCGGAACGAACACCGCCATGACACGGCGCAGCTGCGCGCGGGTGACGAAGGTTTCCGAAACTTCCTTGCGCGACAGGAAGGCGGCGCCAAGACCGTAGAGGCTGGCGCCGGCCAGGATCACCGACAGATAGAACGGAAAATAGCCCGCTTCCGGACCCGTCGAATCCCAGGCGATGCCGGTGCGCCAGTTGTCGTAACCGAGCGTCAGCGCCAGCGTGACCAGCAGCAGCGAAACCACGACATCGACGGTTCTGGTGTCGGTGACAGCCGGCGAGTCGGCCTCCGGCGCGGTCGCATCGTCGACGACAATTTCAATTTCGGTGCTGGACATGAGTTTGCCGGTCGGGAGGAAGATTCTGAACGTCTTCAGATGCGATGAGACAGCATCGCCTACTTTGCCACAAACCCGGCCTCGGTCATCAGCGATGCGTTGAGCTTGTCGTCTTCCTCGAGGAATTTCAGCATGTCGTCGCCCGTGAGAAAGATCGGCTTGAGCGCCTGCTTTTCCATGTAATCCTTGTATTCAGCCGTTTGCGTCACTTTCTGGAACAGGTCGACGTAGAACGCCTGCTGTTCCGGGGTGACCTTACCGGGCAGGAACATGGCGCGCAGCATCAGGTATTGGACGTCGAGACCCTCTTCCTTGCAGGTCGGGATGTCGTTCCACGACTGCGTCTCGGTCACCTTGGTTTTGTAGGAAATCCGTTCCTTGTCGAACACGCAGAGCGCGCGGACCTGGCCGGCGCGCCAGACCTCGAGATTTTCGCTTGGGTTGTTGACATTGGATTCGGTGTGATTGCCAACCAGTTGGGTCGCCGCCTCGCCGCCGGATTTGTAAGGCAGATAGGAGAATTTCGCGCCGGTCTTCTGTTCCATGAACACGGTGAGAACGTGATCCTCGCGCTTGGATCCGGTACCGCCCATCTTGAAGGGCGAAGTGGCGGCCTTCGCGGCGGCGATGAATTCCTTCACGGTGGTCGGTCCGCTCGCATTGTCCCAGAGCACGAACTGGTCAAGGGCGACCACCGACACCGGCGTCAGTTCGCGCCAGTTGAATGGGATCTTGGCCGACAGCGGCAGCATGTAGATCAGCGAATAGGCGATCATCACCTTGTTGGCGTCGCCCTCGCTGGATTTCATGTACATCAGCGCTTCGGCACCGGACGCTCCGCCCTTGAGCGAGACCACCATCGGCGGCTTCATCAGATTGTTTTTCTGGATCGCCGCCTGCATCATGCGCGCCATCTGGTCGGAGGCGCCGCCGGCCCCGGCCGCGACCACGATTTCAACCGGTTTGGTCGGCTCCCAGCCGGCGACCGCCGGCGCGCTCGCCAGCATGGCCGACAGCATGGCGGCGGATTTCATGATATTTCGCACGTGTTTTATTCCCCGTGTCTTTGATGAGCGACAAGTCCGGACATGGTCTGTTGGACGTCATTGTGCGCGGTAACGACCACAAGTTCAAGCAGGCCCCGACTGCACTCATGATGACTTTCGCGAGAGATTGCAAACTGTTAGCGCGAACCCTGCCAGTTCAGCAACCGATTGAAGGCGGCCATGGCGTCACGGCAACAGCAATGCCGCCTGCGGCGAACCCGCGGTCGCAACAAGCCTGTGAGCTGGCCGGAATATCGGACACGAACGGTGCCCGCGCAGCACGCTGGATGCCACCGTTCGAGACCCGCGGGCCTATGGGAGAACCCGCTCTGCTCGCCGACGTTCGGCCGCTGCAACCTGCTTAGGTCTCAATCGCTTTTGCGAACCTACTTCCCTTTAAAGTTCGGCGTGCGCTTGTTGAGGAAGGCATCCATGCCCTCGCGGAAATCCTCGCTCATATAGGCGCGAAGGATCAGGTCTTCGCCTTCATCGCGCGACAGCGTCCGGCGGATGCGGCGCACCGCCTCCTTGGTGACCTCGAGCGTGATCGGCGCATGGCCGGCAACCAGTTGCGCGGTCTCGGTGGCGCGTCGCTGCAGCGTCTCGACATCGGGCACCACTTCGTTGAGCAGACCGAGCGCCAGCGCTTCGGGGGCTTCGACCAGCCGCGCCTTGAAAATCAGATCCTTGGTCCGCGCCGGGCCAATCAGCGAAACCAGCCGGCTGATGTTGGACATCGACAGGCAATTGCCGAGCGTGCGCGCGATCGGAAAGCCGATCCGCGCCGCCGCGGTGCCGATCCGGATATCGCAACAGGCGGCGATCCCCGCTCCGCCGCCGGTGCAGGCTCCGGCAATGGCCGCGATGGTCGGCACCCGGACCTGCTCCAGCATGCCCAGTACCCGATCGATCCGCGCCTCATAGTCGAGCGCATCCTGCGGGGTCTTGAAGGCGCGGAATTGCGAGATGTCGGTGCCGGACGCGAACGCCTTGTCGCCGGTGCCGGTCAGGATCATCGCCTTGATCGAGCGGTCGGCGTTGACGGTCTCGCAGATCGCCGCCATCTGCTCGTACATTGCAAACGTCAGCGCATTGCGCGCCTGCGGACGGTTGAAGGTCAGCCGGGCGATGCCGTCCTCGACGACATAGATCAGGTCTTCGGTCGGTGGTATCGGGGCGTTCATGGTGCGCTCTTTCTGTTCTTGCCGTTGTTGCACCAAATTGGAATCAACTCAGGCGACGGCGGCCTTTGATTTCGGCATCGACACCACGTCGCGTCCTTTCAGGACGTCCATGGCGGCAAGCACGCCACCGCTGCGATGCGGTACCTCTGCAAGATCCAGGCCCATCTCGACGCCCGACAGCGTTCCCATCAGCATCAGGTCGTTGAAATGTCCGATATGGCCGATCCGGAACGCTTTGCCCTTGAGCTTGCCGAGGCCGGTGCCGAGCGACATGTCGAAGTTTTCCAGGATCACCTTGCGGAGGGCGTCGGCATCGTGTCCGTCCGGAACCATGACCGCGGTCAGCGCCGGCGAATAACAGTGCGGATCGAGGCACACGAGGTCCAGACCCCAGGCCTTGACCGCCGCGCGGGTCGCCGCGCCATGGCGCATGTGCCGCGAGAACACGTTGTCCAGCCCCTCTTCCTCGAGCATCGCAATGGCTTCCTTGAGCGCAAACAGCAAATTCGTTGCCGGCGTGTAGGGAAATGTGCCGAGCTTGTTGATCGCAATCATGTCGTGCCAGTCCCAGTAGGAACGCAACGACGTGTTGGCCTTGGAGGCCGCGAGCGCTTTTTCCGAGATCGCATTGAAGCTCAGCCCCGGCGGCATCATCATGCCCTTTTGCGATCCACCGACGGAGATGTCGATGCCCCAGGCGTCGTGTTCGTACTCGAGCGAGGCGAGCCCGGAGATGGTATCGACCATCAGCAGCGCCGGGTGGTTGGTGCGGTTCAGCGCCTTGCGAACTTCGAGCGGATGGGTGACGCAACCGGTCGAGGTCTCATTGTGTACCACCAGCACGGCCTTGATCTTGTGCAGGCGATCGGCGGCAAGCTTGGCTTCGATCGCTTCGACATCGGCGCCGCGGCGCCAGTCGGTGGGCAGGAATTCGACATCGAGCTTGAATTTCTCGGCAATGCTGAGCCACAGCACCGCAAACTGGCCGGTCTCGGCCATCAGCACCTTGTCGCCGGGCGACAGCGTGTTGACGATCGCGGCTTCCCAGGCGCCGCTGCCCGACGCCGGATAGATGATGACCGGCTGCTGGGTTCGGAAAATGCGCTGGCAGCCTGCGAGCACGGCATGACCGAGTTCGGCGAATTCAGGGCCGCGATGATCCAGGGTCGGCATATCCATGGCCCGCAGCACGCGGTCGGGCACGTTGGTCGGTCCTGGAATCTGTAGAAAGTGCCTTCCCGTGTGCAAGGTCATCTGGCGTCCTTCCCGGTCTTGTCTTGGTTTCGCGTTTGGCGGGGCCCGAATATCACTATTCGGCGGCCTTGTCCCCTGCCCGGCGGGCGCCGTCAACGCATAAGAAGCAATGCCTTGCCTTGCAACGCACAGGAAACGAGGCTTTGCCGCGCAAAGCCTCGTTTCGGGGATCCAGGACGTACGTGCGCTGGCCTATCCCGCCGCGACCGGTCGCGCAGCCAAGGGAATCACCTCACCTTCCTCGAACGGCGTCTCCGGATGCATCAGGAACGCCGAAAACCCTCCGAGCAGCAGCAATCCCATCGACATCAGGAACGGCAGATACCAATTGCCGGTCACATCGATCACATAGCCGGCCACCAGCGGCGAAACGATCGCCGCCAGCGCGGAGCCGGTATTCATCAGGCCGGCGGCGGTACCGGAATATTTCGGCGCAATGTCCATCGGCACCGACCACATCGGGCCGATGGTGATCTCGGCGAAGAAAAAGCCGCCGGACAAGCACAGGGCGACGACCGTGATGTCGTGAATGAACAGGATCGGCAACAGCGACAGCAGCGCGCCGGCAAAGCCCGTGATGGTGACGCTCAGCCGCGCGAAGCGGACATTGCCGGTCTTCTTCAGAATCCGGTCGGACAAGATTCCGCCCAGGCTGTCGCCGACGACGCCGGCAAAGAACACGCCCGAGGCGAACAGCGCGGAATTCCTGATATCCAGGCTGTAGTTGTTCTTGAAGAACAGCGGCAGCCAGTTCAGGTACAGCCACAGGGTCCAGCCGTAGCAGAAATAGGTCAGCGTGACCGGCCACATCCGGCGCAACAGCGCGCCCCACGGCACCTCGGGCCGCATATTGACGGGGCGCGACGGCAGCGACGCCAGCTCGGCCTCGGTGATGTCAGGATGATCCTTGGGCTCGTTGCGGAAATACGCGGCCCAGATCACGCCCCACACCAGGCTGACCAGTCCGAGCGCGATGAAGGAGCCGCGCCAGGTGAACCAGAACATCAGCGCGGCAATCAGCGGCGGCGTGATCGCGTTGCCCAGCCGGGCAAAGGCATGGGTGATGCCCTGGGCGAAGCCGCGCTTCACCGCCGGCGTCCAGTACTGCATGGCGCGGGTCGCGGTCGGGAAGGTCGCGCCCTCGCCAAAACCGAGTGCGACACGGGCAATGAACAGGGTCAGCAGGCTGTTGACAAAGCCGGTCATGATGGTCGAGGCCGCCCAGATCATGCCGCACCAGAACAGGGTTTTGCGCGGCCCGAAGCGGTCTCCGACCCAGCCGCCGATCACCTGGAACAGCAGATAGGGGTAGGCGAAAGCCGAGAATACCAGGCCGAGCTGGGTATTGCTCAGATGGAGTTCCTTCTGGATTTCGCTGGCGGCCGTCGAGATGTTGACGCGGTCGATATAGGTGATGAAGTACATGACGCAGAGCATCGCCAGCACGACATGGGTGGCCTTGAACCGGAGCCGCATTTTCTTCCTTTGCGAGTTAGTTCTATTTAACTGCTTCAGCGGCTGCGCCGGTTACCAAGGTGGCTTTGGCGCTGTCAGGTCTTGATGACCTTCAGATGCGCCGGGGAATTTGACTGGGTTGGCGCTTGCAGCGACTTCATCGCCGCGTCGACGCCGCCAGCGCGATGCGGCACGCCCGCAGTGGCAAGACCCATTTCCACGCCGCACAAGGCGCCCATCAGGGTAAGTTCGTTGCACTCGCCGAGGTGGCCGATGCGAAACACCTTGCCCGCGAGCCTGCTCAGGCCGGAGCCGAGCGACATGTTGTAAGTGTCGAGCACGGTCTTGCGGAACTTGTCGGCGTCATGCCCCGGCGGCATCAGCACGGCGGTCAGCACCGGCGAATATTCCGATGGTTCAAGGCACAGCACTTCGAGGCCCCAATGCGCGACGGCGGCGCGGGTGGCCGCCGCGAGGCGGTTGTGACGGGCAAACACCGCCTCCAACCCTTCATCGAGCAGCATCGCGATGGCCTCGCGCAGGCCGTAAAGCAGGTTGGTGGCCGGCGTATAGGAAAAGAAGCCGGCCGCGTTGGGCTTGAGCATCTCTTCCCAGTCCCAATACGACCGCGGCATCTTGTTGGTCTTCGCAGCGGCTCTGGCCTTGTCGGAGATGGCGTTGAAGCCGAGCCCCGGCGGCAGCATCAAGCCCTTTTGCGAACAGCTAACGGTGACGTCGACCTTCCACTCGTCGTGCCGGTAATCGACCGAGCCCAGCGAGGAGATCGTATCCACCAGCAGCAGCGCCGGATGGCCGGCCTTGTCCATCGCGGCGCGGATCTCGCCGATACGGCTGGTGACGCCGGTGGAGGTCTCGTTGTGCACCACCATGACCGCCTTGATGGCATGGGCCGAATCCCGGGCCAGCCTCGCCTCGATGGCTGCAGGATCGACGCCGTGGCGCCAGTCGCCCGGCATGAAATCGACCTCGATGCCCCAGCCCGCCGCCATCTGCTGCCACAGCGTGGCGAAATGGCCGGTCTCGACCATCAGGACCTTGTCGCCCGGCGACAGCGTATTGACGATCGCCGCCTCCCAGGCGCCGGTGCCCGACGAGGGGAAAATGATGACCGGGCCAGCCGTCTTGAAGATCTGCTGGCAGCCTTCGAACACCGTCTTGGCGAGTTCGGCGAATTGGGAGCTGCGGTGGTCGATAACCGGCATATCCATGGCGCGAAGCACCCGATCTGGAACCGGGCTTGGGCCGGGAATTTGCAGAAAATGGCGTCCCTGGGTCATTAATTCCTCGCTGGCTGGGAGCATATTGCATTCAATTATCACCCCTTCAACCGAAATATCGTTTACATTTTTTCCATCGACCGCTCGCCCGGCAACGGCTAATGTTCCCGGCATGAAGCCCCTGATCCCCAGCGACGCCACCTCGAGAGAGCTTGGCGCCGACGCAAATCCCGACCGGGAAGACCAATCCCTGCATGACGAGATCCTGACGCGGCTGCGGGACCACATCGTCGAAGGCAACATTCCGGACGGCGGCCGTGTGCCGGAACGCCAGCTTTGCGAGATGCTCGGCATCTCGCGCACGCCGCTGCGCGAAGCCCTGAAGGTCTTGGCGTCCGAAGGACTGATCGAGTTATTGCCCAACCGCGGCGCCCGCGTCCGGCAATTGAGCGAGCATGATCTTGCCGAACTGTTCGACGTCATGGGCGGGCTCGAGGGTCTCGCCGGGCGGCTCGCGTGCGAAAACATCAGCGACGCCGAAATCGCCGAGATCGAGCGGCTGCATTACGAGATGTATGGTTTTTACCTGCACCGCGACATGCACGGCTACTTTCGCGTCAACCAGCTGATTCACCAGAAGATCGTCGAGGCCTCGCGCAACGCGACGCTGCGCAACGCTTACGCTAGTTTCGCCGGACGAATCCGCCGGGTGCGCTACTCCGCCAATTTCGCCCGCAAGCGCGAGCGCTGGGGTGAAGCGATGCGCGAACACGAGATGATCCTGGACGCGCTGCGCCGCCGCGCCGGGAGCGAACTCAGCGACATCATGTTCCTCCATCTGCGCAACAAACAGACCGCCGCGGTCGAACATCTGAAGGCCGATGGTGTCGCCGCGCCCGCGCCGGCCTGAACTTCTTAGGGCCAGAACTCGAACATAATTTTGAATTCAAAATGCGAAACGCCTTCGAGCGATTGCATTTCCGACCAGGCGCCATTACCGGCAGCCATGTTACCGGCAGCGGCCAGCGAGAGTGGGATGTCCGACAGAGGCTCAATGAGGCTTGAAGACCGGCTGGCGCGCGAGACCACCGGTGAGGTGTTGTTCGACCGGTTCAGCCGCGGCCGCTATGCCACCGACGCGTCGTTCTACCAGATCATGCCCGCGGGCGTGGTGGTGCCCCGCACCGTCGACGAGGCGCTGCGGGCGCTGGCGATCTGCCGCGACGACGGCAGGACCGTGACGCCGCGCGGCGGCGGCACCTCGCAATGCGGCCAGACCGTCAATGACGGCATCGTCATCGATTTTTCCAAGCATCTGAACCGCATCGTCTCGCTGGACGTTGAGAACCGGAGCTGTGTGGTCGAACCGGGGATCGTGCTCGACGATCTCAACCGGCAACTCAGGAAACACGGGTTGTGGTTTCCGGTCGATGTATCCACCGCCTCCCGCGCCACCATCGGCGGCATGGCCGGCAACAATTCCTGCGGCGGGCGTTCTCTCCGCTACGGCACCATGTGCGACAACACGCGCTCGATGGATGCTGCGCTTGCCGACGGCACCCTGCTGCATTTCGGCGAGGTGTCGCGCGACCTCGCGCAATTGAATTCGAATGATGGCGGCCTCGATCTGTTCCGCGACATGCTGGCGCTCGGCGAACGCGAAGCGGGAGAGATCGCCGGGAAATTCCCAAAGGTGCAGCGCCGCGTCGGCGGCTACAATCTCGATGCGCTGGTGCCGCGCAATGCGCCCAACAACATCGCGCATCTCCTGGTGGGATCGGAAGGCACCCTCGCCTTCACCACCCAGGTCGAACTGAAGCTGTGGCCGGTGATCCGCAACAAGGTCTTGGGCGTCTGCCACTTCGGCAGCTTTTATGAAGCGATGGACGCAGCCCAACATCTCGTAAAACTGCGCCCGATCGCGGTCGAACTGGTCGACCGCACCATGATCGCGCTGGGGCGCGAGATTGCGATGTTTCAGCCCATCATCGGCACCGCCGTCCGCGGCGATCCCGACGCAGTCCTGATCGTCGAATTTGCCGAGGAAGACCAGGCCGAGAACATCCGGCGCCTGAAGCAGCTCGGCGAACTGATGGCCGACCTCGGCTTTGGCTGGGACCAACCCCAACGCAAATGGGGCGGCGTGGTCGAGATCACCGATCCAGGCTTGCAGACCGGCATCGCCGAGTTTCGCGCCGCCGGCCTCAATGTCATGATGTCGATGAAGCAGGAGGGCAAACCGGTCTCGTTCGTCGAGGATTGCGCGGTGCCGCTGCCGCATCTCGCCGACTATACCGAACGGCTCAACGCCATCTTCGCCAGGCACGGCACCCGCGGCACCATGTATGCGCATGCCTCGGAAGGCTGCCTGCATGTGCGTCCGGTGCTGAACCTGAAACTGGAAAAAGACGTCAAGGCGATGCGCGCCATCGCCGAAGAAACTTTTGCGATGGTGCGCGAATACAAGGGCTCGCATTCCGGCGAGCATGGCGACGGTATCGTGCGCTCGGAATTCCACGAGACGATGTTCGGCCCGCGCATCATCGCCGATTTCCGGGAGGTCAAGGACCGCTTCGATCCGGGCAATGTGCTCAATCCCGGCAAGATCGTCGACGCGCCCAAAATGGACGACCGCGCGCTGTTTCGCTATCCGCCCGGCTACCGCATCGAGGAATTGAAGACGGCGCTGGACTGGTCCGCCTATCCCGGCGCCGGCAGCGGTTTTCAGGGCGCGGTCGAGATGTGCAACAACAACGGCGCCTGCCGCAAGCTCGAAGGCGGCGTGATGTGCCCGTCCTATCGCGCCACCCGCGACGAGAAGGATGTCACGCGGGGCCGCGCCAATACGCTGCGGCTGGCGATCTCCGGCCAGCTCGGCCCGGATGCGCTGGCGTCGGATGAAATGGCCGACACCCTAAAGCTCTGCGTGTCCTGCAAGGCCTGCCGCCATGAATGCCCGACCGGCGTCGACATGGCCAAGATGAAGATCGAGGTTTTGGCGGCACGGGCCGCAAGGCACGGGCTTTCGCTCAGGGATCGCCTGGTGGGCTATCTCCCGCGCTATGCAGCGCTGGCGTCGCGCTTTGCATCGCTTGCCAACTGGCGCAACGACAGCCCGCTGTTGCGAAAGCTGTTGGAAAAATTCGCCGGCATCAGCGCCAAGCGGGCGCTGCCGGAATGGCGGCGCGACGTGTTCAAGTCCGACGTCGAGACGATGGGCCCGGCCGACGGCCGCGAAGTCGTGCTGTTCGCCGACACGTTTAACCGCGCCTATGAGCGGGAAAACCTCGACGCCGCGCTGCGCGTGCTGGTCGAGGGCGGATACCGTGTCCATATCCCAAAACCCGCGGATGGCGGCAGGCCATTGTGTTGCGGCCGGACCTTTCTCTCGGCAGGCTTGGTCGAGAACGCCCGCGCCGAACTCGATCGGCTGGTCACGACCTATGCGCCGTTTGCCGCGCGCGGCGTGCCCATCGTCGGGCTGGAGCCCAGCTGTCTCTTGACGCTGCGCGACGAGTTGCTCTCGCTGCGTTCCGACGAGACTGCAAAAAGCATCAGCGCGCACGCCTTGCTGTTCGAGGAGTTTCTGGTCCGCGAGGCCGAAGCCGGCCGGCTGCAGCTGAAGCTTGGTGCTGTCGCCGGGAAAGCCCTGGTGCATGGCCATTGCCACCAGAAATCGTTCGGCGCGTTCAAACCGGTCGAGCAGGCGCTTCGGCTGATTCCGGATCTGAATGTCGAAACCATCGAGTCGAGCTGCTGCGGCATGGCCGGCGCCTTCGGCTACGGCGCCGACACCTATCAGGTTTCCATCGATATGGCCGAGCTTTCGCTGCTGCCGGCCGTGCGGCAGGCGGACGATGCGACGCTGATCGTCGCCGACGGCACGTCATGCCGGCATCAGATCAGGGATGGCACGGACCGTGCACCCCTTCACGTCGCACGCGTGCTGGCGATGAGTCTCGACAGCGCGCGATCCAACCCTTATCCCTCCCCTGTCAAAAAGGAGCCCGTCCATGGCTGAACTCACACTCGAAATCGCCCGCAAGATCCTCGATGCCGCCCTCGCCAAGGGCGTCGAGAAAAAACTGAAACCGCTGGTCGTGACCGTTCTCGATGCGCGCGGCTGCGTGAAAATCTCCGCAGCGCAGGACGGCACCAGCCTGCTGCGCGGGGAGATCGCCCACGGCAAGGCCTACGGCGCCTTGGCGATGGGCATGGGATCGCGTGCGCTGTTCCAGCGCGCCCAGGAACAGGCCTATTTCATCGGCGCGGTTAATACGCTGGCGCAGGGCCGGATGGTGCCGGTGCCCGGCGGCGTGCTGATCCAGGACGGCGGCGTATTGTTGGGCGCGGTCGGCGTCAGCGGCGATAGCTCGGACAATGACGAGATCTGCGCGATCGCCGGCATCGAGGCAGCCGGATTGAAGGCTAATGCGGGGTAGTTGATCCGTCAACCGCGTCGCGATACCGAGGATGTGCTCTCGCCACATTCCTTTATCAGGCAGTCTGCTAAACCTTTAGCGGCGCTCCAGTCGTTCCCCGGATGCTGCGCAGCGCCATCAGCGCGTTCACGCCCGTCTTCGACGCGCTATGACTTGCGGCGTCAAAGTGCGCACGAGGCCGCGGGTGCCGCGAGATCATCAAGGCATGTCTGAGAGCGTCATTGCGAGGAGCGAAGCGACGAAGCAATCCATACTTTCCTTGCGGCAAGTTGGATTGCTTCGCTTCGCTCGCAATGACGGCTCTACTACCCCTGGCTGTTTGAAAATTGAATCGGAAATCTGTGTAGGGTGAGCAAAGCGCAGCGTGCCCACCATTGCGGGGGCAACGCGGTGGGCACGGCGCAAGCGCGCCATTTGCCCACCCTACGAAACTGCGCTGTTTGACCCGCTCACTTCCCCGGCCATGTCGGCTTGCGCTTTTCGCTGAAGGCCTTGAGGCCTTCCTTGGCGTCTTCCGTCAGCGCCAGCAACGCGATCTGGCTCTCGGTGTAGGCGATGCTTTCATCGAACGACATCGAGGCGATCGCGCGCATGGCGTATTTGCCGCGCCGGATCGCGGTCGGCGACTTGTCGACGATGCGGCCGATCAGCCAGTCGAGCTTGGCATCGAGTTCGGCCGCCGGCACCACATAGTTCAAAAGGCCGGCGGCCTGCGCCGTGCGCGCGTCAAAGGGTTCGCCAGTCAGCGCCCATTCGTTGATCAGGCGCCGCGGCGCGATCGTTTGCAGCAAGGCCATCACCTGCATCGGAAACACGCCGACCTTCACTTCGGGCAGCCCGAACATCACGTGATCGGCGGCCACCGCCATGTCGGTCATGCACAAAAGCCCCATGCCGCCGGCCATGCAGACGCCGCCGACCCGCGCGATCGCCGGCTTGGTGGCATTCTGCGACAGCCGCAACAGATCGGCGTAGTCGACATTGGGCTTGGCATAATCCATCGCGAACGCAGCGCCGCTGTTCTGCAGGTCGGCGCCGGCGCAAAATGCCTTGTCGCCCGCGCCGGTCAGCACGATCACGCGCACGGACCTGTCGTCATGCGCATCGCGATAGCCTTTGGCGATGCCGGCCACCACGTCGCCATTGATGGCATTGCGCTTGTCCGGCCGGTTGATGGTGATCCAGAACGCCTGCCCGCGCTTTTCACGCAGTACGCTGTTTTTGTCGGCCATTTTCTCTGCTCGCCTGGTCCGCTGTCGGCGGACATTAACGGCAGGATGGCAGCGGACCGCAAGGACGATTTAAGCGGTCGCTGGTGGCGCCGCTTTCCTGATCCAGACCTTGTTGTCGTGGAACGCGGCGCCGCCGATCGGCGCGACCGCTTCGGCCCCGGTCAGCGTATTGATGCCGCGGCCGCCGATATGGGCTTTATTTGGTTGAATCGATTCCGCGATCAGCACGCCGCGCCGCAGGCCATCGAATATTCTTGCTGTCAGCGTGGTCTCGCCGCGCGTATTGCCAAGGGTGACGGCGTCGCCATCGGCGATGGCAAGCCGCGCCGCATCCGCCGGATGAATCATGACCGTGGGCGCGCCTTCGCGGGCCCGCGACGACGGCGTTTCGTTGAAGCTGGTGTTGAGGAAGCTGCGCGACGGACTGGTGGCGAGCCGGAACGGATGCGCTTCGTCCGCTTCCTCGATGATGGTCCAGTGATCCGGCAGCGAGGGCATCTGCTCCCAAGGCCCCATGCCGGCGATGCCGAAGGGAGGATGCGCCCAATCGGCCCTGAAGTGGAACTTCTTGTCGGCATGTGCGAAGCCATCGAGGTAATGCGATGTACGGAAATCCGGCTGCAGGTCGCGCCACAGATCAGCCTGCAGCGTCTCGATATCGCCATGACCGCTTTTCTTCAGCGTGGCGTCGATCAGCTCGCGCGGCGTCATTTCGAATCCGGGATGTACGGCGTTGAGCCGCCGGCCAAGCCCCTGCAACACTTCATGGTTGGACCGGCATTCGCCGGGCGGATCGATCAGCTTGGCGCCGACCGAAATGTGCTGATGGCCGCCGCCGTAATAGAGATCGTCGTGCTCCATGAACATCGTCGCGGGCAACACGATGTCCGCCATCGCAGCGGTCTCGGTCATGAACTGCTCATGCACCGCCATGAACAGGTCCTCGCGCGCAAAACCACGCCGCACCAGCGTCTGTTCCGGGGCCACCGCCATCGGATTGGTGTTCTGGATCAGCATCGCCTTGACCGGGCCGCCGCCCATCAACGCCTCGGCATCGCCGGTCAGGATGCGCCCGATCCTGGATTGATCGAGCACCCGCGTGCTTCCGTCGATGGCGTCGTGGCCCTCGATGATGGATTCGTTGAACTTCCAGATCGCATAATTGTTGAAGAATGCGCCGCCGCCCTCGTATTGCCAGGCGCCGGTCACGGCCGGGATGCACGACGCCGCATGCATCTGCGTCGCGCCGTTGCGGCTGCGGGTAAAACCATAGCCGAGGCGGAAGAACGCGCGTTTGGTCCGTCCAACCAGCCGGGCGAAAGCCTCGATCTCTTCGACCGGCACGCCGCAAATCGAGGAGGCCCATTCCGGCGTGCGGGTCGCCAGATGCGCCTCGAGCTCGCCGGGGCAATCGGTGTAGCGATACATATAGTCGCGGTCAGCAAGACCTTCGCGGAACAGCACATGCATGACGCCACAGGCGAAGGCACCGTCGGTGCCGGGCCGCAGGATGATCTTGATGTCGGCCTGCTTCATGGTGTCGTTGTTGTAGATATCGATAGCCGCGATCTTGGCGCCGCGCTCCTTGCGTGCGCGCATCGCGTGCGTCATGACATTGACCTGGGTGTTGACCGGATTGGTGCCCCAGATCACGACCAGGTCGGAGACGCCCATCTCGCGCGGATCGACGCCGGCGATCTTGCCGGTGCCGATGGCGAATCCGACGCGCGCGATGTTGGCGCAGATCGTCGAGTAGAACCGGGAGTATTTCTTCACATGCGCAAGACGGTTGATGCCGTCGCGCATCACGAGGCCCATGGTGCCGGCATAATAATAGGGCCAGACCGATTCAGGCCCGAACTCGCGCTCGGCCGCGTTGAACCGATCGGCGATTTCGTCGAGCGCCTCGTCCCACGAAATCCGCGCGAACTGACCGGATCCCTTTGGCCCGGTGCGGCGCTGCGGATACATCAGCCGGTCCGGGTGATGAATCCGCTCGGCATAACGCGCGACCTTGGCGCAGACCACGCCGGCGGTATAGGTCTGCTGCTTGGAGCCACGCACCCGGCCGATGCTCTGGCCGTCGATCACCTCGATATCGAGGGCGCACGCCGACGGGCAATCGTGCGGACAGGTGGATTGCCGGATATCGACCTTGGCATGCTGGTTCATGCGTCGATAGGTACCATCAAATGCCCGGGCCGCCGAGTGCATTTATCCGGCACGCGCCAGCAAACGTGCGCGCGTGCCATGCATTACGAACCGAGATAGGCCCCGCCATTGGCATGGATGGCTTGTCCGTTGACGTACCGCGCACCCGGCCCGCACAGGAACCGCACGGTCGCAGCGACATCTTCCGGCCGGCCGCGCTCGCCGGTAATGCTGTGATGGGTCAGGTGATGCGCGGGTTCCGGCTTGTCTTTCGGGCGCGGCGTGCCGATCAGGCCGGGAACCACGCAATTGACGGTAATGCCGTCCGCGGCCAAATCGTGCGCAAGCGCGCGGGTGAAACCGATAATTCCCGCTTTCGCCGTCACCACATGGGCGCGGTTCTTCGCGCCGGTATGCGCGCTCAACCCGCCGATATTGACGATGGTTCCCGCGCCGGATTTCCGCAACGCCGGAAGACAGGCTTTGACGCAATGAAACGTGCCGTCGAGCGTGACGTCCAGGATTTCGCGCCACTCGGCGAAGCTCATTTCGGCGAACGATTTCTCCCGCCGCAGCGCCGCATTATTGACGAGAATGTCGATGCAGCCAAAATGCTTGATAGCGGCGTCCGCCATCGCCTGCACCGCGGTGGCATCGGCGACGTCGCCGATATGCACCAGCGCCTTGCCCCCGGACGACTCGATCTCGCGCGCAACAGCCTCCGCCTCGGCGCGGTTGCTGCGCGCGTTCACCACGATGGATGCGCCGCCTTCGGCCAGCGCCAGCGCAATCGCGCGGCCGATATTGCGCCCGGCACCGGTGATGATGGCGACTTTTGCGGTGAGTTCGTCGTTGCTGGCCATGACTTCCTATCCGCGCAACGATGCAAGATCGATGCTACCGTTGTAGAGCGTTGCCAGCAGCTTCAACGCCGCATCGCTTTGCAGATGGCTCCAGCCGCCATGCTGCGCATTGAGCAGGAATTTGTCGGTCACGTCCTGCCGGGTCAGCGGCTCCTGCGCGCCGCCGCGCAAGTAAGGCTGCCGTTCCTCGATCACGCTGCTGTTCTTTAGGGTCGCGCGGATATGGCCGGTATAGTTGTTCGGGTAGGGATTTTGGGGATCGATGACGTACTTCACTTTGGCGGCGAGCGCGAGCACCTCGCGGTCGCCGATCGCGCTTTCCGTGAACGCACCGAGCCCGACGCCGCCGTGGACAAAGCCGGTCGCCAGCAGATACGGCGTGGCGAATTTGGCGGAATAGCCGTTGCGCGGACGCTGCTTGTCGGCGAGTGGCTCCCACAACCGGTGCACCGTCCCTTCCGCGACCTCGCAGACGATCTCTGCAATGTCTTCGGCCTTAATGCCTCGCGCGGCAAGCCGTCTGGCGCAGTCGATATAAGGCTGCGCCATGGTCCCGCAGGGATAGGGCTTGAACGCCAGCGTGTCCGTCACCCAGCGCGTGCCGAAATCGCCGGTCAGCGCCTCGTAGTCGCCCTCCGTCGTATGAGCGAAACCGTGGAACAGCCCATGGACGCCCTCGAACACCGTGCGCGGGCCGACAAATCCCTGCCGCGCCAGCAGCGCGGCGCGAAGGCCCGATTGCGCCGCCCAGCCGGCATGCAGCCGCTTGGTCCAGGCGCCCTCGGCAAGATATTCGATGATGCCGCCCGCCATGCTGCCGGCAATGCCGAGCGCATCGACAATCTGCCTGGCATTGAGGCCGAGCGCGGCGCCGACGCCCGCGGCGGCGCCCATGGTGCCGAAAATCGCGGTTGGGTGAAAACCGGCCTTGTGAACGGCCTTCGGCACCACGAGGCTCAACCGGCAAAGCACTTCGGTGCCGACGGCAATGCCGATCAGCGCCATGCCGCCGTCGGGACTGTGCCGCTCGCAAGCGGCCAACACGGCCGGCACGATCACCGCACCGGCGTGCACCGGGCCGCCCTCAAAGGTATCGTCGAAATCCTCGCCATGCGCCGCGGTGCCGTTGACGAAGGCAGCACCCGCGGCGTTCAGCGTGCGCGTGTGGCCGATCGCCGTGCAAGGGCCGTCATCGTCCCAACCCGCCAGCGCGCTCGCGATGTAATCTTCATTGCGCGCGGTGACGCACAAGCCGACCATGTCGATCAGCAAGTCCTCGCATTTGCGGGTGGTCGCCGCGGGCAGGCCGTCCGGCTTAAATGCAACGATCTTGTGCGCGAGCGTTTCGGCGACGGAGGTTTTGGGCAGGTCAGATGTCATGATGCTCTGGTATCGGCGGATCAAACGCGAAAGATTTTGGTGTAGCGCGCCTTGATCGCGTCGCCTTCCTTTTCCACCGCCGCCGCGTCATCCTTCATGGTCTTGATATCCTTGAAGGGCGTGCGCCCCGCCTTCTCCTGGGTCTGCGGGTGCACCGAACGCAAGCCGCCGACATCGATGATGAGCTGCTGGGCGTCCCGGCTGAAGCAGAACGACTGAAACAGTTTTGCCGCGTTCGGATTGGGCGAGCTCTTGAAGATGCCGTTCGGGCCGATGATCAGCGGCGAACCTTCGCTGGCATAGACCGGCTCGACCGGCCGGCCGGCCTCCTTCATCTGGAAAATGTTGTACTCGTTGCCGTCGGCCATGACAGCCCGCTCCCCCAGATCGAGCTTCTTCGGCGGATCGGCCGAGGATTGCACCTGCATGATGTTCTGTTTGGCAAGCTGCTCGAACCAGGTCCAGCCGAGATCGCGCTGCATCTGGTAGGTCGCGGTCATGATGGTGCCGCTATAGCCGGGATGCGCCTTGACGATCTTGCCCTTCCATCTGGCATCGAGCAGATCGGCAAAACTCTTCGGCGCGTCCTCCGGCTTCACCAGACTGGTGTTGTAAGCGATGATGCTGAGCCAGACCCGCCAGCTCGCAAACTGGCCATCGACGTCCTTGTGCTCAGCCGGATACAATTTCGCGACATCCTCGGGCACATAGGGCGCCAGAATGCCGTCGCGTTTCCAGACGATGAAATGCGCCGCATCGGACGAATTCACCACGTCGACCGCGTGGATGTTGCTGGAATATTCCTGGCCGATGCGCTGGAACACACGCTCGGCCCCGGTGCGCTCGACCCGCACTGCTATGCCGGAATATTTCGCCTCGAACGCCTTCGCCAGTTTCTCCGCGACCGGCAGATCGGTCGAGGTGTAGTAGATGACCTGGCCTTCCTTCTTCGCCGCCTCGATCAGCGCCGGCGTCACCGCTTCCGGCGGCGGCGCATCCGCCATGACGCGAGTCGAGAACGCGGCGCCTGCGAGCAAGCCACCGGTGCCCTTGAGCACGTCGCGGCGCGAAATCTTCGGATTTTTCATTGGCTCGTTCCACCCGCTGGCGAGACTAGGTACACCTGATGCTATCTTTTATTCCTACAACACGCCTCTAGTCTATCGTCGACAGCTCTTTGCCATTGCAGCTAGACTTGAGTGCCAGATTGGGGCAGCTATCGGTCCAATACAGAACAAGACTAATTCGGGAGAATGAAATGACCGGCCCAAGGTTGGCGCTCGCGCTGGCGGCAACTCTTCTTGCGACGCCAATCCTTGCGACGCAAATCCTTTTGACGCCAATCCTTTTGACGCAATGTCTGGCGCAGGATTATCCGGTGCGGCCGGTCAGGGTCATCGTGCCCTTTGGCGCCGGGGGCCCGGCCGACGTGACGGCCCGCCTGATCGGCAACGTGTTGCAGGAGAATTTCGGCCAGCCCTTCGTGGTCGAGAACCGCACCGGCGCCGGCGGCGTGATCGGCACGCTGGAGGCCGCCAAGTCGCCGCCTGACGGCTATACGCTGTTGATGATGTCGAATACCCAGACCGCGAACGAATCGCTGGTGCCGCAGCGCAAATACGAGTTGATGCGCGATCTCCTGCCGATCGCGCCGGTCAATTATTCCGACTTAGTCATCGTGGTGCACCCGTCAGTGCCGGCCAAGACGCTGGCCGAATTCATCGCGCTCGCCAAATCGCAGCCGGGCAAGCTGAACTACGCTTCGTCCGGCCAGGGCACGCCCTATCACATGGCCGGCGAATTGTTCAAAACCATGGCCGGCATCGATGTCGTGCACGTTCCCTACCGCAACAGCGGCGAGGCGCGCAGCGGCGTCATCGGCGGACAGGTGGAGATGATGATCGACGCGGTTCCGGCGATGGCCCCCAACATCGGGGAAAGCCAGGTGCGGGCGCTCGCCACCACCGGCAAGACCCGCTCAGGCGTGCTGCCCAACGTGCCGACGGCCTCCGAGGCCGGCGTCCCCGGATACGAGGCGACCATCTGGCTCGGATTGATGGCGCCCGCGGGAACGCCAAAGCCGATCATCGACAAGCTCAATGCGGCCGTCAACGCCGCCATCAAGCGGCCCGACATCGTCAAGCTCTGGACCGAACAGGGTGCGGTTGCGATGTCGATGACATCGGAAGAATTCGACAAATATCTGCGCGGCGATATTGTGAGATGGGCCGAGGTCGTCAAGAAATTCGGCGACAAGGCGCAGTAAGCCGATTGACAGCAAGGTCCTATTCTCGATGCCGCGTATTCGATTCCGCCTCAATGGCGTCGAGACTGATATCGACGCCGATCCCGATTCATCGTTGCTCAGTATCCTGCGTGGTCCTATGCGCATGACCGGCCCGCATTTCGGCTGCGGCGCCAATGAATGCGGCGCCTGCAACGTCATCGTCGGCGATCATGCGGTGGCCGCGTGCGACACACCGCTGTGGTCCGTCGCGGATAAGGACGTCACCACCATCGAAGGGCTCGGAAGCGCGGAAAAGCCGCATCCGCTGCAGCGCGCATTCATTGCCGAACAGGCCCTGCAATGCGGCTATTGCGTGTCCGGCATCCTGATGAGCGCCGCGGCGCTTTTGATGCGAAATCCCGCACCTTCCAGCGACGACGTGAGGGCTGCGCTGGACCGCAATCTTTGCCGTTGTGGCTCGCATAACCGCATGGTGCGGGCTGTGCTGCGCGCCGCTGCCGAGATCGCACCCCCATGACAAAGCCCGCGCCCTCACCCTCGCTACCAAAATTGCCGGTCAGCCTTGCCGCAAACCCGACGCTGTCGTCATGGCTCCGGTTCTCGCCGGAAGGCCACGTGAAAGTTTCTCCGGGAAAGGTCGAGATCGGGCAAGGCATCGTGACAGCGCTGGCCCAGATCGCCGCCGACGAGCTCGATCTCGATATCAGCCGGGTGCAGATG
>Ga0066789_10000180_pt1 | contig 21909 bp, 21 predicted proteins | sample OrgsoiDNA2013049_FD_70960 | JGI IMG/M metagenome (GOLD analysis project Ga0066789, IMG submission 70960) | Permafrost soil microbial communities from the Arctic, to analyse light accelerated degradation of dissolved organic matter (DOM) -... | ecosystem: Environmental > Terrestrial > Soil >...
GCCGGGCAGGTGACGGGATTGCTCCCCGTGCAGGCGCCGCTCTGGCAGCTGTCAGTCTGCGTGCAGGCGTTGCCGTCGTCGCAGCTGGTCCCGTTCGTGGCGTTGGTCGGCGTGGAACAGGTGCCCGTCGAAGGGTTGCACGTCCCGGCGACCTTGCACGCCGGCGCCGTGCAGCTGACCGGGTTCGCCCCGGTGCAGGCGCCGCTCTGGCAAGTGTCGGTCTGGGTGCAGGCGTTGCCGTCGTTGCAACTGGTCCCGTTCGCCACGGCCAGGCAGGTCGCCGTCGCGGCCGAGCAGGCCATGCATGTGCCGCACGCCGCACCCGCGTTCTGCCATGTCCCGTTCGCGTCGCACGTCTGCGGCTGCGAGCCGCTGCAGGTCTTCGCGCCCGGCGTGCAGCTGCCGGTGCAGGTGCCGCTGGCGGCCGTGCACACGTATTGGCACGCGGCGCCGGTGCTCTGCCAGGTGCCCGTCGCGTCGCAAGTCTGTGGCTGAAGGCCGCTGCAGCCCTTCGTGTTGGGCATGCAGGTCCCCGCGCAGGCCCCGGCCGAGCAGACAAAGGGGCAGGCGGTCCCGGCGCCCTGCCACATCCCGTTCGTGTCGCAGGTCTGCGGTTGAAGACCGTTGCACTGTTTGGCGTTCGGCGTGCACGCCGCGCAGGTCCCGACGTTGCAGACATTGGCGCAGGCGGCCCCGTTGTTCTGCCAAGCGCCGGTCGCATCGCAGGTCTGCGGCTGAAGACCGTTGCACTGCTTGGCGCTCGCCGAGCAGACGCCGCTGCAGCTGCCGGCGGTACATGCGTACGGACAGGGGGCGCCGGTATTCTGCAGCTGCCCGCTGGCATCGCAGGTCTGTGGCTGAAGACCGTTGCACTGCTTGGCGCCCGTCACGCAGAGCCCGGCGCACGCGCCGCTCGCGCAGACGTTCGTGGTGCACGCCGCGCCGGCATTGTCCCATTGGCCGCTGGCGTTGCAGAGCTGCGGCTGCTGGCCGGAGCACTGCTTCGCCCCCGGTGTGCATACGCCACCGGCACCGCCCGCTCCTCCGACGGCGCCGCCGCTGCCACCACCCGCGGCCCCGCCGGTGTGGCTCGTTCCGCCCACGCCGCTCATGCCACCGCCGCCACCGCCACCGCCACCGCCGACGTTACCGCCGGCGCCAGCGGTCCCCCCGCTGCCGCCCTTCGCCGCAGCGCCCGCCGCCCCGCCGCTGCCACCCGACGACCCACCGTTTCCCGCCGAACCGTCCGGGTTTTTCATGGCGACGCTGCCGCAGGAAGCGAACAAAGCCAGAGCCGAAAAGATCGCAATACCTCTCAAAACCATGGGGCGCATCATAGCCTCGTCCAGGCACGCGCTCATGAAGTTGTTGGCCGCCGGCAGTTTTCTGCTCGCCGTGAGTCGGTCAGCTCGGCTTGCCAGCAACACCTCCGTGACCGGGTTCGCCTACGTCACGGCCATGCTGAAGGGCCTCTCGGCCAAGGACTGCCCGACGGGTCTCACGTCGTCCGGCTGCTTCGCGCTCAAGGCGGGAAACGCCGCGTCGGGCAAGCTGGCATTCAAGTTCAGCGCGACCACCATGAACTACGGCGCGCGTCCCCCGGGATACAGCCCTCAGAAGAAGGAAGGCGCCATCATCCTGGGCACGGGCGGCGACGGCTCGAATACGGGCGTCGGAATCTGGTTCGAGGGGGCCATGACGACGGGCGCGCCGTCCGACGCGACCGACGACGCCGTCCAGGCGAACATCGTCGCCGCGGGGTACGGGCACTGACTTCGGGCATTTAACCCTCCTGGGGAGCGTTCCAGGGCCGGGGTCACAGCGCTTCTCCCAGCTTCTCGAGCAGCCAGCGGGTCCCGTGCTCCCGCTGTGCGGGATCTTCGTGACCATCCAGGAACGCGCCGTGCTCGGTCAGGGTGAGGCGCGTCCCTTTCCCCGCCGCCGCCAGCTCGAAGGTCGCCAGTGACACGGACAGCTTCTTTTCCCCCTCGAACATGTCGTAGGCGTAGATGATCCGCGAGTTCTCGACGATGTCGAGGTACTGCGCGACGAAGATGTGCTCGGGTCCGCCCGGCGGTCCACCCGCGCTCACCTCGCGGCCACCGACCCGGAAATCTAGCTCCCACTTGCCGCGGGTCCATTCGGCCGGCCCGCTGAACCACTTGCCTTTAGCCTCCTTGGTCGACAGCGCGGCGAACACCCGCGCCGGCGCGGCGGCGTAGGTTCGTTGGATCGTGAAGGTCGCGTGCTTTACGGAACGGGCGGTCTGGTTCCAGTCGGTCATGGCCTTCTCCTGTTGGTGGTCTTCTTGCGCGGGCGCTCGGGATCGGTCTCTTCGAGGTAGTCGCCCAGGCGATCCAGGCGGCGCTCCCAGGTGGCGCGGCGGTCGCTGATCCAGCGCTCGGCATTTCCCAGCGCCGCCGCCCCGATCTGGCAGGTGCGGACGCGACCCACCTTCTCGGAGCGGATGAGGCCGCTCGCCTCCAGGACCTGCAGGTGCTGGACGATGGACGGGAGCGACATCTCGAACGGCTCCGCGAGCTCGGTCACCGAGGCCGGCCCGCGGCTGAGCCGTTCGACCATCACTCGGCGTGTCGGATCGGCCAGCGCCTGGAACACCCGGTCCAGCGCGGCGCGGGCGGCGTTGCCGTCTGTTCGTTTGTTAAGCATCTGCCTAAGTAATATCGGCGGGCCTGCAGGCCGTCAATGGTTACTTTGGCAGATGCTTAACTATTGGGCAGCGGCGCAGCTCCGGCGGGCGAAGAGTCCCCTCCGGAGGCTCACTCGGAACATTGGATGGGCTGCCAGGTCCCGCAGAGGCACTTCATGCTCTGACCGTCGCAGACCCCGGAGCCCCAGGTCGTGCAGGGGGCGGAGCAAGCCGTTCCGACCTGTGGTCGCGTGGCGGGGCAGCCCGCCGCCGCGGGCGCAGTACAGGTGAGGCCCCCCACCGTACACCTGCAGTTCCCCTCCGGGTAGCGGCAGGTCATCTGCCCGTACGGCGCCGAGGCGCAAGCGCTCTGGCCGCTCGACGTGGCTTCGGCGAACGAGGCCGGGCAGCCGGACGACAGGGTGGTCGGGCAATCCGGATCGCTGGAGGCTACCGTGTACCAGCCGCCCTGCGCATCGCAGTACGCGACCGTGTTGCAGCCGTACCAGGGATCGTCCCCGTACTCGCACAACGCGGCCGACCCCCGCGCCGTGCAGGGCGTGCCGTAGGTCGGCAGCGTCGGCGGGCAGTCCTCGAGGACAGCCGGGCAAATGATCTCGTTCCCGCTTCGACAGCCGAGCACGCCGACCGCCGCCACGAGAAATCCCCAACGATAGAACTCAAGATAAGAGGTCGGCATGAGCTCATGCTACGCCTCTCTTCGTCGGGCTGATGATCATCGCGAGGACGGCGGGGAATGCGCAACAACCGGGCAGCGTTCTCCAGAACAGGCGATAACGAGGGGGAGACGCGGCGCAAAAATGGAGAAACGATCTAATCTTTGGCACCCGTGGGGTTCCTCTCCTAGATGACGAACGCGCGTCGCTTGCTGGCGACATCCATCGCCGCGCTGGTCGTGCTCTCGGGTGCCGGTTTCGGCGTCTGGCGCTGGCGCGCGGCGCACAAGAAGCCGCCGGTCGAGTTCGACACGGCGGCCGTCGATCGCGGGCGGATCGTCGCGCGGGTGACCGCGACCGGGACGCTGTCGGCGCTGGTGACGGTCCAGGTCGGCACGCAGGTCTCGGGGACGGTGCAGAAGCTGTTCGTCGACTGGAACTCGCCGGTGAAGAAGGGGCAGCTCATCGCCAAGATCGACCCGCAGCTGTTCGAGGCGTCCTTGCAGCAGGCCCAGGCCAACTACCAGGCGGCCGAGGGGAACCTGCTCAAGGCCGAGGCGCAGGAGCGCGACGCCGGACGACAGTTTGAACGTTCGAAGAGCCTGCTCGACCGAAAGCTCATCGCGCAGGCCGACTACGACACCTCGCAGGCGAATCAGGAGGTGATGAAGGGGCAGACGGCGGCGGCACGTGGAACCCTGGCACAGGCGAAGGCGGCGCTCTACCAGTCGAAGGTCAACCTGGGGATGACGCGGATCGTTTCGCCGACCGACGGGACGGTGATCTCACGGAGCGTCGACGTGGGACAGACCGTCGCTGCGTCGCTCTCCGCGCCGACGCTGTTTGTGATCGCCCAGGACCTGCGAGAGATGCAGGTCGACACCTCGGTCGCCGAGGCCGATGTCGGCAAGCTCTCGACCGGAATGCCGGCCACCTTCACCGTCGACGCGTTCACCGGAGAGCATTTTCGCGGCAAGATCCGCCAGATTCGCAACGCGCCGACGACGTTGCAGAACGTGGTCACTTACGACGCGGTCATCGACGTCGCCAACCCCGACCTGAAGCTGCGTCCAGGGATGACCGCCAACATCACCTTCATCGCGGCCGAGAAAGACAATGTGTTGCGGGTGCCGAACGCCGCGATTCGCTTTCGGCCGACGCCGGAGATCTTCACGGCGCTCGGGATGCCGGTTCCGACGGCGGTGCGCGATGCGGCCGACCATACCCGGGGCGGCGCCAGCCCGGGCGGCGGCGCTGGCACCGGTACCGGTACCCACGCTGGCGGGGGAGCTGGTGCCCGACCGGGCGGACCGGCTGGGCCTGGCCCCGGCGGCGGTCGGGGACGTCCGGGCGGGCGCGGGGACGCACCCAATGATCGCCGGGCGGTCTGGCTGCTGCGCGACGGGAAACCGCAAACAGTCTCTCTGCGCGTCGGGCTCTCCGATGGCAACCTCACCGAGCTCATGGAGGGTGATCTGCATGAGGGGGACGCTCTCATCGTCGATGCCGCGGCCACGGAAGGTCAGCCCGCGGCGGCCGCGCCGGCGGGCCCCGGAGGAATGCGGCGGCTGTTCTGACGATGGCCCTCATCGAGCTCGACAAAGTCTCGAAGGTCTACCGGATGGGTGACGTCGAGGTCCATGCCATGCGCGAGGTCTCGCTCACCGTCGCGGAGCGTGACTTCGTGGCGGTCATGGGCTCGTCGGGCTCGGGTAAGTCGACGCTGATGAACATCATCGGCTGCCTCGACCGGCCGACGAGCGGCGTCTACCGGCTCGATGGCGTCGAAGTGTCTCGCCTCGATCGGCGGGCGCTGGCGGGCGTTCGCAACAAGACGTTGGGCTTCGTCTTCCAGAGCTTCAACCTCCTGTCGCGCACCAGCGCGCTCGAGAACGTCGAGCTGCCGTTGCTTTACGGGGGCGTCCCCGCGCGCGAGAGGCACCAGCGGGCGCTCGAGGCGCTCGGCCGGGTCGGTCTGGCGGAACGGGTCCACCACCGTTCGAACGAGATGTCGGGCGGCCAGCAGCAGCGCGTCGCGGTGGCGCGGGCTCTGGTCACCCGTCCGCGCCTCATCCTGGCGGACGAGCCGACCGGCAACCTGGACTCCCGCACCACCGTCGAAATCATGGTGCTGTTCCAGGAGCTGGCCGCCGCCGGGATCACCATCCTGCTCGTCACCCACGAGCCAGATGTGGCCGCCTACGCCTCGCGGGTGGTGGTGATGCTTGACGGTCGCGTTCGCACCGACACGCGGCAAGATCCACGGCAAGCAGCGGCGGATCTGGCCGCGGTGCGCGACGAAGATCCACACGAGGCGGCCTCGTGATTCCGCACGAGGCGGCCTCGTGATCCCGCTCGAGACCTTTCGGGTGGCGCTGCGGGCGCTGTTGCGCAACAAGATGCGCTCGTTCTTGACCGTTCTCGGCATCATCATCGGCGTCGGCGCCGTGATCGCCATGGTCGCCATCGGCGAGGGGGCCAAGGCGCAGGTGGAGGCGTCGTTCGCCTCGATGGGCTCGAACCTGCTGGTCGTCCTGCCCGGCAGCACGCAGTCGGGCGGCGCGCGCGGCGGGTTCGGCTCGTTGCCGACGCTGACCTGGGACGACCTCGGCGCCATCCGGCGCGAGGCGCCGGCCGTTCGCTACGCGGCCGCCCAGCTCCGTTCGAACGCCCAGCTCATGAGCGACGATCAGAACTGGGCGACGTCGGTCTACGGCACTTCGCCCGATTACTTCTCGATCCGCAGCTGGAGGATCGCGCGCGGGCGCCCGCTGCTCGATGCCGACCTCGAGTCGGCGGCGAAGATTGTGGTGCTCGGCGCGACGGTGGTCGACAAGCTCTACGGGGCGGTCGATCCCATCGGGCAGACGGTGCGCATCAAGAACATCCCCTTCGAGGTGGTCGGCGTGATGGAGAAGAAGGGGCAATCGCCGACGGGGCAGGACTACGACGACTGCGCCTTTGTCCCCCAGACCACCTTCCAGACGAAGATCCAGGGGGGGCTGCCGAAGTTCATCTCCGGGGTGATTTTTCTCGGCGCCACCTCGACCGAGGCGACCGCCCGCGCCCAGACGCAGGTGACGGATCTGCTGCGCGATCGCCACCACCTCGACAGCGGCGCCGACGACGACTTTTCGATCCACAACCTGACCGAGATGGCCAACGCGCAGGCGGAGGGGATGCGCACGTTGACCACGCTGCTGGCCAGCATCGCGGGCGTGTCTCTGCTGGTGGGCGGCATCGGGATCATGAACATCATGCTGGTCAGCGTGACCGAACGGACGCGCGAGATCGGTGTGCGTATGGCCGTCGGCGCGACGCCGCTCAACATCCTGCTGCAGTTCCTGGTGGAGGCGCTGACCCTGGCGGTCGCCGGCGGGATGCTCGGGGTGGCGCTGGGCGTCTTCGCCGCCGGTCGGCTGGCGGCCAAGTTCGGCTGGCCGACGCTGGTGCGTCCGGACATCGTGGTCATTTCTGTCTGTTTCAGCGGGCTCGTCGGCGTGGTGTTCGGCCTCTATCCGGCGCGCAAGGCCTCGCAGCTCGATCCGATCGACGCCCTTCGTTACGAGTGAGCTCGATGAAACGATCCGTTTCCGTCTTTGCATTCACCTCGATCCTCCTCGCCGCCGGCGGGGAGGCCCGGGCCGCGGATGCGCCCGGGTCGGCTCCCGACACGGTCGCCAGCGCTCCCGTGGTCACGCTGGCCGAGGCGTTGCGGGCGGCGCGGGCCCACCAGCCGGCGCTCGACCTGGCGCGCGGCAGCGCGACGAACGCGCACAGTCTCGCCGATCAGGCGCGCGGCGCGCTACTGCCGCAGCTGAGCGGAACGGTGTCGTACAAGCGCGGTACCAGCAACTTCGTGCCGCAGCCTGGCGGGACGACTCTGGGGACGGTGCCGGCGGTGACCTCCTCGTGGACGACCTTTCCGCAGTGGTTCGCGGGACTCAACGCCAGCCAGCTGGTCTACGACTTCGGCGAGACGATCAACCGCTGGAAGGCGGCGCGGGTGGCCGCCGACGCCGCCGACGAGAGCACGCACACCAGCGAGGCGCAGGTCGCCTACAACGCGCGGTCCGCCTTCTTCACCGCCCGCGCGGCCAAGGATCTGGTCGGGGTCGCGCGCGACACGCTGGCCAACCAGGAGAAGCACCTGGCCCAGGTGACGGGGTTCGTCGAGGTGGGGACGCATCCCGCAATCGATCTGTCGCAGGCCAAGGCTGACCGGGCGACCGCCCAGCTGCAGGTCATCAACGCGGAGAACAACTACGCCGTGGCCAAGGCGATGCTCAACATGGCGATGGGGGTCGAACGGTCCGTCGACTACGATCTCTCCGACGAGGAGCAGCCGCCGGTCGAGGGCGAGGACTCGGCGGTGGAGGCGCTGATCGATTTCGCCAAGCAGCGCCGCCCGGAGATGGCGAACCTGCGCCTCAACCTGCAGAGTCAGGAGCTCGGGCTGCGCTCGGCGCGCGACATGTACTGGCCCAACTTGGGCCTCTCCGGCAGCGCCAATGACAGCGGCCCGTATCTCGATCGCACGAACTGGAATTTCAGTGGCGTCGTCACCTTGAGCGTGCCGCTCTTGCAGGGGGGGGCCATCGACGCACAGATCCATCAGGCGCAGGGGCAGGTGGTGCAGGCGCACGCGCAGCTCGAGACCGAGCGGCAGCAGGTCCGGCTGGACGTCGAGCAGGCGCGGCTCGGCATTCGGTCCGCCAAAGGCGCGATCGCCGCCGCGGAGGACGCGCTGGCCAACACGCGCGATCGCCTGCGTCTGGCCGAGGGGCGCTATGCGACGGGCGTTGGCAGCATCATCGAGCTCGGCGACGCCCAGGTGGCGCTGACCACCACCGCCGCGCAGAAGGTCTCCGCGCAATACCAGCTCTACACGGCGCGGGCGCAGCTCCTCAAAGCGCTTGGCCGGAACGAATGACGCGTACCCGTCAGTAACTCAGGGCCATCGAGATGCGGAAGAAGCCGCCGCGAGGGGCGAGGGTGCCGAGGTCCAGCGTCCCGGCCTTGTTCTGATCGGCGGCGCTCAGCGTCGGCGCGACGATGAGATCTTGGCCAGCGACCCAGCTGTAGCCGCCGTCGGCGAGCAGCCAGACCCCGATGCGGGCCATGCCGATCGCGCCTGCGCAGAACGCGGCGCCGCCGCTGGCGTCGAGGGAGAAGGCGTCGAAGTCGGTCGTCAGCCCGGAGCCCGAGGGGGACGATGTGTCGTGGATCGTCGCCGTGCCGTGCACCAGCCCCGGTGCGACGCGCGCAAAGAGATAGAGCCGCGACCAGGGTTGGTACCGTCCTTCGGCCAGCGCCGACGGGTGGGTGAGCGTCAGGCTGGAGGGCGCGCTTCGCGCGGTGGCGCTGGAGCCGCCGACGTCGAGGCCCACCCCAACGGCCAAGGAGAGGCGATCGCGCCGGGCGATCACCCCCAAAGCCGAGAGCGAGAACTGCACGAACCCGTCGTTGGTCGAGAAGGGATCGAATCCCGCGCTCTTGATGTACATGGTGCGGACGCCGGCGCTGACCTCCCAGGTTGGCGGGCGCAGCGCCGGCGGGGCGCTCGCTTCGATCATCTGGGCGCGCGCGTTCGGGGAGAGAGCGCCGGTCAGCGAGAGCACCAGCGCCACCAGCAGCGGCGTGCGACGTCCGGAGATCATTGGGGGCCTCCCAGCAGCAGGCCGGCATAGAGACGCCGGGTCGTGTCGTCGAGCGTCGTCGCGTCGTACACGGTCGCGCCGATGCCCCCTTCGTCGTGCAGCACGACGACCGCGGGCGCCAGGCCGGGGGCGCGCGCGATCTCGTAGACGCCGGAGACCGGCCGTTCGATCAGCAGCGACCTTGGGAGCTCGTGCGCGAAGTCGGTGGCGAAGACGGTGAGCCCGTAGGGGACGTAGCTCCAGACCTGATCGCCGAGCGGTGAGACGGTGAGCGCGATGTTCGAGCCGGAGGTCTCGAGAGGCGCCGCGGTCCTGTTGGCCAGGTTGAGGATGTAGAACGCGTCGGCGTCTCTGGTCTGCAAGACCTTGAGCGTCGCATTGGGCGTCGGGACGTCGAGCACCTGGGCGACGACGTCGGTGACGCCGACGGTGTCGATGCTGCGGTAGGGCTGACAGCCGGCCTGCCCCAGCTCCCAGAACGCCACCCCTGCTTGTCCCTGCACGCTCGTCCCATTCCAGAGCAGCGCGACGTCGGTGGGGACTACGGCGCTCGTCGTGCCACCGTTGCAGCCGCTGGCGCTCCCCAGCGCGTCGGTCACCACCGACAGGCTCTGGTACGGGGCGGGGAGTGCCACGTCCTGGGTCAGGCTGGTGACGGGATCGATCAGCGTGGCCTTGCTCTTGCTCGGAATCAGCGCGCCGAGGCGCAGCCCGCTGTCGGTGTGGACAAAGGCGAGGTCGCTGGCGATCCCACCGACGTTGTTCAGGTTCACGGTGGGCAAGAATCCGTTGCCGATCGAATTTCCGTTGGCGTCGACGTTGAGGACGAACTGCAACGCCACGACGTCGTCGTCGTTGGCCAGGCGCACGCCGATGGAAGCCCCCGTCTTCGCGTCGCCCGGATAGACGGCGACGCCGGCGGGTGAGAGCAGCTGCGTGTTGGACCCATTGGTGAGCGGCACGGTGATCTCGGGCTTGCCCGGGTCGTCGAGGTTCAGGAGCGAGAGGTCCTGGTCGGACTCGACGATGAGCAGCGGGTGGGAGCCGATCGGAAGTACCAGCGGCGCGGTGAAGGTGAAACGCTGGGGATGGCCGCCGAAGCTCATGAGGGTGTGGGCGACCGCGACCGCCACCTCGGGCTTCTGCGAGACGTCGAGGATGACCAGCTCGTTGGGGTTCTGAACGAATGGCTGGTTGGTTCCGCTCCCCGGGTAGAGCACCAGCCAACGGCCTGCCGGATCGATCGCCAGGCCGGCCAGCGGATCGGTGATGTTCTTCAGCTCGTAGTAAGCCGATTGTGCGCCCGAGGAGATGACCGTGATCGACGGCCACTCGTTCGGCTGGTCGTCACCGAGCTGGGCGCGGTGGCCCCCCGACACGACGAACAGCTTCTTTCCATCGGGCGAGGTTGCGGCGTTGAGGATGTTCACGCCAACCGGGATCGCGGTGGTGGTCAGGCTCTGGTTGGCGCCGGCGGTGAGCAGCACGACCCGGTCGGCGCTGGAGTCGACGAGCGCGATCTCGTCCCCCAGGTTGAAGGTCGCCGGCGATGTCGCGATCGGGCTCGACCAGTACGGGGCCCGCCCGCCGCAGCCGGCGACCAATGCCGCCGCCCAGAGGAGGCGCCGCATGAACGTTCGAGTCACTCGAGTCGTCTCAGTCATCGGTCCGCTCCTCCGTCGGCGACGTTGGTGCTGCCTTGGGCCCAGTCGACGACGCTGGCGCCGATCTCGAATCCGGTCAGCGTCCGGGCCTGGCCGCTGTCGAGCGCGACGAAGGTGATGCGCCCCTCCGCGTTCTTCTGCGCGACGTAGCCCTCGTTCGCGGCGGCCAGCACGCCGACCGCGATCGGCGGGCTGGCGAGGACGATCTTCTGGATCTCCAGCGAGGGGAACTTGCCGACGTAGACGCCGTAGATCTTCTTGGTGTCGTCGCGTTCGGTGATGAGCACGCGATCGCCCACCGGTGTGATCGCCACGGCCTGGGGCGGGACGTCGGTCTCCTCGATCAGGGCCGGGAGGTCGGCAGCGAGCGGAACCAGGCTGAAGGCATTGGTGGCGGTCTGCGACGGAAGGCCGGCATCCGGTGTGACCGTTCGGCCGCCGTCGGTCGCTGCCGTCGTCGTCGCCGTCGCGCTGTGGAAGACGATCGCGTTCGAGGCGTCGGCGGTGGCGAAGACCGCCAGCACTGGCGCATGGAGCTTGACCACCCGGTAGCTGGGCGTCGCCCCCAGCGTCAGCACCGTCAAGCGCTCTGCGGCGACCGCGTTGGTGTAGAGCAGGACCGTCTTCCCGTCGGCGGCGATCGATGCCGAGCCGATGGTCTCTCCGGCGATCGTCAGGTGCTGGACAGTCGCCGGGTTCGGGAGCCCGCCGGAGAGCGGAATGACCGCGACCTCGGAGGTGTCGCGCACGACCGCCACCGCGCTGTTTCCGTCGGCGGTGACGTCGACGTCGGTGATCGGGCCTGAAAGCACGATCGACCCCAGGATGCCGGTCGGCAGATCGACGATCCCCAGCGAAGCGCTCCCCTCGCGTCTCACCACCGCCAGGCGCCCGTTCGGTGTGATCGAGACGTCACGGGTGTCGGCGTTCTCGGTCGGATCGTTGGTGAGAGGGACATTCCCGGTCACCCGCGGGGTGCCGGCCTGCGCGAGGGTGACGACCGAGACGCCGTCTTCGGTCACCGCGAAAGCGGCCGAGTCGTCGGCGGCGTAGGCGACGGCGACCGGGCGGAACCCGACGGAGAGGATGGTCTTGGCCGGCGGCGTGATCGACAGGTCGATCAGCGTGACCGCCTGGTAGCCCTGCAGCGGGTTGGGGCTGGCGATGTTCCGTGCGTCGGTCCAGGCGGTCACCCAGCGGCCACTCGGCGACACCGTCAGCGCGTTCGCGCCGGCGGCGATGCCGCTCACCGTGCTCTTGGACAGCTGACCACCGGGCGCGACGCGAAGGACCGTCGCGTCGTTGGAGAGGACGTTCAGCACCACGACGGCGTCGTCGGTGGTGCTGGGGATTGCGCTGATGTACGTCGGCCTGTTGCCGGCCTCGACGGTGTGGACCTGCAGCGTGGCGCCGGCGACGTAGGCGACGCGGCCGCTGTCCGGGTTCGCCACCCAGATGTAGCTGCCGGTCGCGATCGGGACCTCGTACGAGCTCTCGACCTCCGTTTCGGGGGGCAGCGGCGGGCCGCCGGCATCGGTCGATCCGGTCGATCCGCCTGAGCCGGTCGAAGTTCCCGACCCGTTGCCGGTTCCGGTGCCGGGCGATGAAGAACTTCCACTGGACTGTCCCACACCGGCGCAACCCGCCGTGGCCCACAACAGAACAGCGCCAAGAATCAGTTTCATGCGAGCGAGCAACGAGGCAACCCTCGTGCCACTTCGCAGGCGCGGATTTGCGCGGCCTTTCAGTGAGCGCGGACGATGCATTCACGAGAACGCGACATCCATGTCGCGCTCTCTCGCGTCGCCCCGGTCGCGAACGCCCGTCGCCCGGCATCCGAACGCCGGGGACGGGCGTCGCCGTTCTTGTGTGCCGCTTCCGTCAGCGCTCCCTGCCGGGGGCGTCGAACCCCGGACGGGTCACGCTGCCGTCGCTGTCGCGCAGCGTGCGACCACGCGTGTCGTCGATCTCGACCTCCTCGTGACGGAGGCTAGCGGACGCCTCCTTCTCCATTGCCTGGATGACGGGGTGGACCACGATCTGCTCGCGTACCCGGGCTCGTTTGGTGACCTGCACGTCCTCCTCGTGCAGCAGCATATCCAGCGTCTGTTCCTTGAACGCTAGCTCCGGCGTGAGCCGGGCGTCTTCCTCGGAGGCGCTCACGCGCTCGATGACGACGTCTTCGCGTGTGACGGGAACACTGAAGTGTTTCTCCTCCGTCTTGACGGTTTTGTGGATCCGCACATGCCCCGTCTCGCGGGAGACCTTCTCGATTCCGATCTCCTCCTCCATGAGCGGGATCCGGACGTCCTCCTTCCTGCTCGTGCCGATCGACGTCGGGGCGGCTGCCCGAGGCGGCGGTGCCGGCGGGACAGCCCGTGCCGCCGCCGCAGCGGCCGTCGCGGCCGTGCCCGCGCGAGCCGTCTCCGCCAGGCTCCCGAACCGCGAGTCGGTATCGGAGAGCGAGTACCCGATCTGTTCACCGTCGAGCGAGGTGATGTGATCGTAGCGGAGCTCGTAGTCCTTCGGGAAGAACACCCCCTTCTCGACCACGAAAGTGTCGGAGCCGACGCGTACGACGTTGCCGAGGCGCTCTCCCTTCGTGCTGGTGACCGCCATTCCCGGCCGCAACTCGTTTCGAGTCCATCTCATCTGGCACCTCCTTGTTCACCCGACTGGGGTGCAACCCGTAGACCGTTGCCCCCGGTCGCGCTCGCCCGGCCCGGTGGATGCACGGAGCAAGGCTCAGAAAGCGAGGTCCTTCATGGACGGATCAACGTCGACGCCCGATATCCTCGGGCTGGTGAATCGTGAAATCACTCCGGAGGTCATCCACCGGGCAGCTCTGCAGCTCGGTGAGGACGACGACCACTTGCGATCGGCGCTGTCGACCACCGTCCCGTCGGTGTTGACGGCCCTGTCGGACGTGGCCTCCTCGGAAACTGGAGCCAACCACCTCACCCGCGTGATCCGGGGGATCGACGCCAACCGGCCGGGGGCCGACAGCGTCGCGTCGATCCTCGGCTCGACCGCCGGTCGCGCGCAGGGGACGACGTTGTTCGACGGCGAAACAGGATCGCGCGGATCGCAGATCGCCGACGCCGTGGCGCGCGCCAGCGGAATCAAGGCCGATTCGGCGCACCAGCTGCTCGGCGGTGCGACCGGCGCGACGCTGTTGACGATCGGGCGCAGCTGGCAGCAGATCGATCCTGAGGGGCTGCGGACGATGCTGGGCGAGCAGCGCGGCGACTTTGTGCGGCGGTTGCCCGGACCGGTCGCGTCGATCTTCGGCAACGGGCGGCAACAGACCAAGGTCGACGTCGGAGGCCCGGCGATTCGCCGCGTGGCGGGTCCCGAACGCAAGGGTTGGCTGGCGCCTCTCGTCCTGCTCGGCGCGCTCATGCTGATCGCGATCCCGCTCCTCCGCGCCATGCGGCGGCCGGTGATCCACACCCAGGTGCTGCACAATTTCCCGGCCGAGGCGGTCTCCCGCGCGACCATTCTGCTGGCGCTGCCCAACGGTCAGTCGTTGACGGTGGCGCGAGGGTCGGCAACCTACCAGCTGGCGAGCTTCATGGGCGGCAACGACGCCACGCCCGCGCGGTTCACGCTCTCGCCGATGAACTTCGAATTCGCTTCGACCCAGCTGACGCCTGACTCACTGGCGACCGTGGACGAGGTGGCCACGATCCTCCGCGCCTATCCGACCGCGACCGTCCGGGTGGAGAGTTATACCGACAGCGTCGGGACGGCGGCCGCGAACCTCGACCTGTCGCGTGACCGTTCGGAGACAGTAAAGGGACTACTCGGCGGTAAGGGGATCGATCCCATCCGGGTGACCACGGCGGGGCTGGGCCAGGAAGACCCCATCGCCTCCAACGAGACCGAGAGCGGTCGAGCCCAGAACCGGCGCACGGATATCGTTGTTACCGGAAGGTGATCCGGCGATCCCATTTCGCCCGTCTTACTCGCCCGTCGTCTCGTGCATCGTTCGCCCATTTGGCCTTCAGCTCGAGTGGGCGTGCGCAAACCCGGCGCGCGCCCACTGTTCAGGTTGGCGAAGCGTGCTCAGCTTGAACGGCCATGGACTCCAAGGTCACGCGTCGCGAGCTCTTGGTGCTGGCGCAGGGCGGAATGACATGCGCCGCGTTCGCCGGCTGCGCCATCATTCGAGGGGGCGCCCAGCATCTGGTGCTGCCGCCGGCCGACCAGCAGTTGGCGGGGAATCGCCTGCGCATCTCGGTCGCGGCGCTGGCGGGCGTTCGCGCCGGTGAGGTGCGCGAGGTGAAGCCCGAGGGGGGCTACCCCGCGCTCTTGTTGCTCGCTCCCTCTCCCGGCGGCGCCTGGCGCGCCGTCACCGCGCACTGCCCGCACAAGGGCTGCGTCGTCGGCTGGAATGCCACCGCGGTCGAGTGGCAGTGTCCCTGCCACGGCTCGCGGTTCGGCGCCGACGGGCAGCTGTACCAGGGTCCGGCCACGCGACCGCTGTCAACGGCGCCCGTGCATGTCGACGGTGGCGTGCTGGTCATCGATCTCGGCGGGCTGACGGTATGAGACATTCGCCGGTGCCTTGCCCGCCGGAGCTTCGATCGTCGTCGCGACGCACAATCTCATGCATGGGCGCCGGCTCGACGGGCTGGTCGCCCAGTACCTCGAGCTCCGCGACGGCGAGGGGCTCGACCTTCTCTGCCTTCAGGAGGATCGATACATCGGTGGCCCGCCCGGCGAGCGCCCCAGCGCGCGGGTCGCGCAGGCGCTCGGCGCCAACTATCGCGTCGTTCGCGACGAGGGCTGTCAGGGGCTCGCGCTCCTCGTCGATACCCGCATCCTCTCCACCGCCCGCAGCGGGATCATTCCGCTGCCGCGCCTGGCGTCGCTCTCCTGGTTCGAGCGACGCTACATCGTGGGCGGGAAGCCCAGGCAGAAACAGGCGCTCTGGGCCGAGCTCTCTGCCCGTGGCGGCCCGTCGTTCACAGCGCTCTCGTTCCACCTCGATACGGCCGGCGGCCATCGCCAGCGCGCCGCCCAGGTCGCCGCCCTCGCTGGCGCGCTCGCCGAGCAGGGGCTCGACCGGCGGCTGGTCGGCTGCGGCGACACCAACGCGTTCTCCTGGCGGCGCAACCGGCGCGCGCTCGACGACCTCTTGGCCCCGTTCGCGGCCTTCGGTGCCAGCGATCCAGAGACGCGCCCCACCCATCACTTCGCGCGCCAGAACGAGCCGATGATCCCGCACCGAATCGGCGTCGCGCTCGGCAAGATCGGGCTCGACATCCCGCTCCGTTACGACGTCGTCTGCACCAACCTGCCCGTCGAGGCACGCGGCCAGGTGGTCACGCCCGGCTCCGATCACGACTTGGTCTGGGCCCGCCTTCGTGGTAGCTAAAAAGGCGATGAGCACCGCAGTCACATCGAAGGGGCCACCGCTGTTCGGGCTGCCGTTGGGGGGCGTCGCCTTCGGCGCGCTCTGGATTGCGGGCGCGTTCGCGACGCTCTTCTACTGCTTCGCCACCAACTACATCAAGAAGGCGAGCGTCCCGGCTGAGGAGCTGGCCATCGCCAACGCCGCGTTCGCTCCCGCCGGCGACCATCGCCCCGCGCCGCAGCCGTAGCGGTCGCTGCGGCCGACACGCGCCGGCGGACGCCCGGCGACTTCGAGGCGCTATTCGGGCAGCTTGACGCCAGCGGCGCCGAAGATCTTGGTGGCCAGCCAACGGGGGCTGACCTGGTACTGACCGGCGGCGACCAGCTTGCGCAGCGCCTCGACCCGCGCCGGCGAGCTCACCGGGGCGGCCTGGAGCGAGGTGCCGGGGGCGTGAACGGCCGACCGACGGGGGGGCATGTATCTATTGGTGTCGCTCATACCCACACCATCGGACGATGTAGCTAATGGCTTGAGAAGAAAACTTCGAAGCCAGCGCCCTGACCCATGGACCAGCGAGAGAGCATGGGATTACAGGTGGTTAGGCGGCGGCTTCGGCGGCCAGCTCGCCCAAGGAGTCCCGCAGGCGGCGGGTCGCTTCGCCGTGAATCTGGCAGACCCGCGACTCGGTGACGCCCAGGACCGAGCCGATCTCCTTGAGGTTCAGGTTGTCGCAGTAGTAGAGCGACAGCACCTGCTGCATCTTCTCGGGGAGTCCACCGATGCCCGAGACGAGGCGGTCCAGCATCTCGCGGCGCGAGGCGAGCTCGAACGGGTCGTCTGCCGAGGTGTCGCCGGTACGCTCCAGCAGGTCGGGGCCCGCGTCGTCGATGCCGACGACCGACGAGCCGGAGAGCTTCTGCTGGCGGGCGTAGAGCTCCTCGACGCCGACACCCAGACGCTTGGCGATCTCCTCGTGATCGGGCGTGCGCCCGAGCTGAGCCTCGAGGCGGCGGGTGGCGTCGCGCAGCTCGTTGGAGAGCCGGCGCATGTCGCGCGAGAGCGTGTCGCGCGAGCGGAGATCGTCGAGCATCGCGCCCCGGATCCGGAACTCGGCGAACGCCTCGAAGCGATCGACGCGGCTCGGGTCGAAGCGCTCGGCCGCCTCCATGAGTCCGATGACACCCGACGAGATCAGGTCGTCGATCTCGACGTGCGCAGGGAGGCGCCGTGCCAGCCGCCGTGCGACCTTCTCGATGTAGGGAAAGAACTTCGCTGCGTACTCGTTCCGGCGCGCGACCAGATCCTTCTTTCCGGACTTCTTCGAGGAGCTCTGGGTCGGAACTTTGCGCTTGGTCGACGTGGTGGGCATGCCTCACAGCTTGAGCACACCGCGTGCCACGTTCGTGGCATCTCCTCGGCCGCATTCCGCGCCGACTTCGCGTCGACCGTCAGCGATGACCGTCAACGGATTGGCGGTTCCACGTTGTTGACGCCGTCAACCGGGTGACGGTCTCCAGGATCCCGACGTGAAGGCATCCGGAGCGGGTGAACGCGCGCGGCGCTCACCGACGGAGATGTGCGTTTGTTACTGCGTTAGGCGACGAACCTGCGACGAAGTTTTTCGACCAACGTTGTCCGATTCAATCCGAGCAGGTCCGCGGCGCGGTTCCGGTTGCCGCCGGTTCGCGCCAGCGCCTCGGCGATGAAGCGCTCTTCCAGCTCCGTCAAGAGCTCGCGCAGGTCGACGCCCGTCGCCGGAAGCCGTCGTGTAGCTCGCTCGAAGTCGATCACCTGGATCCGCAGGTGCGATGGCAGGTCCTTCATCACCACCATCCGTGTGCCCGCCATGACCACCAGCCGCTCGCAGAGGTACTCGAGCTCGCGAACATTGCCCGGCCAGGAGTGCTGCGAGAACCGGTGCATCACGTCGAGCGCGAATCCGGGGACGCGGCGCCCCTCGCGCGCGTTGACCTGGCAGCGGAAGTGCTCCGCCAGCGCCGGGATGTCCTCGCGCCGCTCGCGCAGGGGCGGCATCTCGATCGCCACCGCCCTGAGCTGGGCGTGGAGATCGGCGTCGAACCGGCCGGCGGCGACCAGCTCGTCGAGGTCGCAACAGGTGGCGGCGATGATGCGGGCCTCGAGCGGAACGGGAACGCCGTCGGCTGAGGTGACCACCCTGTCGCGCAGTGCGCGCAGCAACCTCCGCTGGACCTCGGGCGGGAGCTCGTCGATCGCCTCGAGAAAGATCGTTCCCTCCTGCGCAGCCATCATCCAGCCGGCGCGTCGCCGGTCGTGCTCGCCGGAGCTGTCGGAGTCCTCCTGGACAGTCTCAGTGACGGCCGCCAGGTTGACGGCCGCCAGGTTGACGGTAAGGAAAGGTCCGTCGCGGCGGGCGCTCGCGTGGTGAATGAGCCGCGCCATCGTCTCTTTGCCGGTCCCCGGCTCGCCGCGCAGGAGCACGGGGAGGTCGGTCCCGGCGATCTGGTCGACGCGTTCCAGTGCCTGCCGAATGCGCGGGTGATCGCCGATCACTGCCGCGCCGCCGAAAGACCGTCGCGCAGCGCCGTCGTCGGTGTGGCGGCGCAGGAGCGCAGTGAGGCGCGTGGGGGAGAAGGGCTTGGCCACGATCTCGGCCGCTCCGGCGCACAACGCCTCAACGGCGCCAGCGCCGCGCGCCGTGAGCGCCAGGGCCGCGATCGGCGGGCGGCAGGCCCGCGCCTTGAGGACGACGGCGGTCCCTTCGGCGGCGGGGAGATCGAGATCGATGAGGCAGAGGTCGATCCCACCGCCTTCGCGCCCTCCTCCTTCGCCGAGCCGCGCGATCGCCTCGGCCGCGCTGGCGCAGGTCACCGGCTCGCCGTCGATCGCCCTCACCAGCCGGGCGAGCTCCGCGCGGAGCGCGGGATCGTTGTCGACGATGAGGATCCGTTTCGGCATCTGCACGGTTCATCGGCCGCGCGGAAATTCCCCTTGAGTGAATCAGCTGTTGTGAGATCCACAACAGCGTTCAGGAACTCTCCTGATTCGCGCCTAAGCGGCGTCCGCGCGCGGACTTCGCGTGTTGCGACGCGACGCGCCCCTGATGATCGCGGTCGACCTTCGCGCGATGCGGATCAGCTGCGCGCGTCGGCGCGCGGGTACGACCCGAGCACCTTGACCGTCTCGGACGCCTTGCGGACGTCGGCGATAGCGGTGGCGACCGGCTCGTCGCGCTCGTGTCCATCGATGTCGACGAAGAAGACGTACTCCCAAGGCCGGCGGCGGGACGGGCGGCTCTCGATCTTGGTCATGTTCAGCCCGCGCTCGGCGAAAGCCCCCAGCACCCGGTAGAGGATCCCCGGCTCGTCCCGCGTCACCAGCAGCAACGACGTTTTGTCGCGCCCAGTCGGCTCGGCCTGGTCACGGCCCAGCACCAGAAAGCGCGTCATGTTGTGCGCCAGGTCTTCGATCTTGCGGCGCAGCACCACCAGCTCGTTGAGCTTGGCAGCCAGCTCCGAGCCGATCGCGGCGCCTCGGGCGTCGTCGCGCGCCAGGCGCGCCGCCTCGGCCGTGGAGCGGGACTCCACCAGCGTGGCTCTCGGGAGATTGGCGGCAAGCCATCGCCGCACCTGCGCCAGCGCGACCGGGACTGAGTACACGCGCTCGATCTGCCCGATGCTCACGTCCGGGCGGGCGAGCAGGCACATGGTCACCTCGAGCGCGATCTCGGCGCTCACCTTGAGGTCGCTGTCGAGGAAGGTGTCGAGCGTGTGGGTGACCATCCCTTCGGTCGTGTTCTCGACGGGGACCACGCCGTAGTCGGCGTTGCCGCGCTCGACCTCCTCGAACACCGACGGGATCGTCCCCATGGGGACCGAGCGCGCGGAGAGGCCAAACTGCTTTTTCACCGCGATGTCCGAGAAGGTCCCCTCGGGGCCGAGGTAGGCGACGCGGACGCGCTTCTCCAGGGTGAGACAGGCGCTGAAGATCTCCTGGAACACCGAGCGGATCGACTCGGAGGGGAAGGGGCCCGGGTTGGTGGCGGCGAGGCGCTCGGCGATCTGTCGCTCGCGCGAGGGGACGTAGAACGGGACCGAAATGGCGGTCTTCAGGTCGGCCACCCGACGGACGTGCTCGGCACGTTGGTTGAGCATGGCCAGGATCGCGTCGTCGGCGGCGTCGATCTTAGTGCGCAGCTCGGCCAGCTCCTGTTTCAGTTTTTCGGGATCGACAAGGGGGTCCTTGGCCATCGCGCGGGAGCTTACTACACTCGAAGCGTGAGGCTGGCGACGCTGCGTGATGGGACGCGAGACGGCGCGCTGCTGGTGGTCGGGCAGGACGGCCGGAGCTGCGCGCGGGCGGCCGAGATCGCGCCCACGCTTCAGGCCGCCCTGGACGACTGGCCGCGCGCGGCGCCCGCCCTGGCGGCGCTGGCGGTTCGGCTCGACGCCGGTGCTGTGTCGGCCCAGCCTCTCGACGACAGCCGGCTGGGGCCGCCGCTGCCGCGAGCCTACGAGTGGATCGACGGGTCGGCGTTCCTGAACCATGTCCGGCTGGTCCGCCGCGCGCGCGGCGCCACGCCGCCGCCGACGCTGGAGAGCGATCCGCTCGTCTATCAGGGCGGCTCGGGTGTCCTGCTCGGCCCGCGCGATGACCTGACCCTCGCCGATCCCGAGTGGGGGCTCGACTTCGAGAGCGAGGTGGCGGTGATCCTGGGCGACGTGCCACGCGGAACGACCGCCGCCCAGGCGGCCGCCCACGTGCGCCTGGTGCTGCTCGCCAACGACGTCACGCTGCGGAACCTGGTCCCCGGTGAGCTGGCCAAGGGGTTCGGCTTCTTCCAGTCGAAGCCGGCGACGGCCTTCTCGCCGTTCGCGGTGACACCCGACGAGCTGGGGGGCGCCTGGCGCGACGGGCGCGTCCACCTTCGGCTCCGCACGACGCTCAAGCGGGCGGGCGGCGCCGCGCACCTCGTCGGCGATCCCGACGCCGGCGTCGAGATGCACTTTTCGTTCTTCGATCTCATCGCGCACGCGGCGCACACCCGCAGCCTCTGCACGGGAACCATTCTGGGGAGCGGCACCGTCTCCAACGCCGATCCGGCCCGCGGCATCTCCTGCCTCGCCGAGCTGCGCGCGCGAGAGACAATCTCCAGCGGCGCGCCGGTCACGCCGTTCCTGGGCGCCGGCGACGCTGTCGCCATCGAGATGTCCGACGCCGGGGGGCGCGATCTCTTCGGTCGGATCGCGCAGCGGGTGGTGAGCGGTTGATCTTCTACGACTACTGGCGCTCGAGCTCCGCCTGGCGGGTGAGAATCGCGCTCAACATCAAGCAGATCTCCGTCGAGCGACGCTCGGTCAACCTGGTCCCGCAAGGGGATGTCGGCGCGCAGCACACCGCGGACTTCCGGGCGCTCAACCCGATGTCCCAGGTGCCGGTGCTGGTGATCGACGGGCCGCCCGGCCCGCCGCGCGCACTCACCCAGTCGATGGCGATTCTCGAGTACCTCGAGGAGCGGTTTCCGTCGCCGCCGCTGCTCCCTGCCGATCCCTGGCTGCGCGCGCGCGCCCGTCAGCTCGGCGAGATGGTGAACGCGGGCATCCAACCGATGCAGAACCTCTCCTTTTTGCAGCGCCTGCACGAAAGTGGCCTGCCCGAGCCGAAGGAGCTCGCGCGTCACCACATCGCGCGGGGGCTCGGCGCCATCGAGGCGATCGCCGGCGAGACAGCCGGCACCTTCCTCATCGGCGACGCGGTGACGATCGCCGACCTCTACTTGATCCCGCAGCTCTACTCGGGGCGCAGGTTCAACGTCCAGCTCTCGGCGTTCCCGAGACTGCTGCAGATCGAGGCGGCCTGCGCGGCGCTGCCCGCGTTCGCGGCGGCGCACCCCGACGTTCAACCTGACGCCCCCGCC
>Ga0066789_10000181_pt1 | contig 21867 bp, 18 predicted proteins | sample OrgsoiDNA2013049_FD_70960 | JGI IMG/M metagenome (GOLD analysis project Ga0066789, IMG submission 70960) | Permafrost soil microbial communities from the Arctic, to analyse light accelerated degradation of dissolved organic matter (DOM) -... | ecosystem: Environmental > Terrestrial > Soil >...
CGATGAGAGCGAAGGGTTCGGCCATTGCTTGTCTTTCAGAATCTGCAGGTACATCGTTTCCACGCTTGCCGGCGGAGGCCCGTCACTGCCATAAAGCCACACAAAAACACTGGGATGATTGCGCAGGCGGGTAACCTGATCTGAAAGAGAGGCGCCGGCGATTGTCGTCTGCTCCGCGGTCCACTGGTCCCACTTCTCCCAGGCATCGCAGCAAGTCCATCCCGGCATGATCAGGACGCCCAAGCGGTCGGCCATGTCGAAAAATTCGCTCCGCTCCATCCGTCCTTCCATCCGGATGGCATTGAGATGCATGTCGCGAACGTATTCGAGCGCGGCAGTTGCCTGCGCCGGCGACCAGCGCAACAGCATGTCCGGCGCCCATGCGGCCCCGCGGATGAGAAGCTTGCGGCCGTTGATCTTGAAGAGACGGTAGCCTTTGTCGGTCAGTTGCGACGTAACTTCGCGCACTCCGAAGCGAACTTTAGCCGAGTCCGATACGCGCCCCTCGGTCTCCACCGTTAACTTCGCGGAATAAAGCTCCGGCTGACCCATCTGATAGGGCCACCACAGTCGCGGGTGTTCGAGCTTCAGCTGCGGAAACTGCTCTGGCGAGAGCGTGACCGTTTTCACTTCATTCGGCCCGAGTTCAATGGGCTGGACCACGCGGATTCCTTCGATCTCAGCGCGAAGTTGGCCACGAACGGGATGCGGAGAAGTGTTTCTCAGGTCAGCACTGATCGTCAGCGCCGCGGTTTTGTAATCGGAATCGAGCTGGGAAGTCACAAACGGTGCGCGGAGCGATATCTCTCGACTCGTGGTGAGATAAACGTCTTTCCACAGGCCCATGTCTTTGTCCGCAGGAGTGGGATTCCAATCAACCCAGGTGATGCCTAAGTCTCCTTTGTCGGGCGCAAAGACTTCGACGGCAAGCGTATTGGTTTTTCCCGCCCGCAATTGTTTGCTGACATTGAACTCAAATGCGCGAAACGTGCCAGCCATATCCTGCGCACCGGCAATTTTTCCCCCGTTCAACCAAACATTAGCGCGGTAGTTGATCGCATCGAAGTGCAGCCACGTTGTCGCGTCGCGCAAAGAAGATGCAGGCGCCTGGAATTCAGTGCGGAACCACCACGAGCAGCGAAACGGGCTGTCGCCCGGCATCTGCTGGTTGGCGAAAAACTCTGTGCTGGGATAATCCATGCCGGGGAATGATTTCAGGTTCTTGCCAAAATTCGGGTCCGGATATGTCTTGTCCGCAACCAACGCGGCGACAATGGTGGTGGGTACTTCTGCGTGGTGCCAGCGGTGGGCCGGAAAAGCTGCGGACGAAATCTCTCTGCCTTCCGCTTTCACCTGACAGGAAGATTGAATCTCCCAGTTGCCATGCAGCATGATTTTCGTTTCGCCGGCATCGCGCTGGCCGGCGGCCAGCACCGGGAGGGCTAGGGTCAAGAATGTACCGATCAGGGCAACGCCCCGCGCAATCTTCCTTGACCTGCGCGTGAGAATTCCTGAGAATCTGGGAGAACGCTCCCATGGCGTCTGCGTCACGAAGCCGAAAGAAGAAGGCGGCATGGCAATACTCGTTGCAAAACATTTATTAAAACGTATGAATAGTGATGTATCACGGCTACGATGTCAAGCGGTGAGCCATGAATGAGCCATCCGCGCACGCTTCGCAAAGTGCAGCGCCCCGCCTCAAGCGCGTCCTGACCCTCTGGGACCTGATTTTCTACGGCATTGTTCTGGTCCAACCCATCGCCCCAGTGCCCTTGTTCGGCGTCGCCCAAAAGCTTTCTGACGGACACTTCGCCACCATTATTCTCGTCGCCATGTTCGCCATGATGATCACAGCTGTCAGTTATGGACGCATGGCCGCGCTTTATCCGTCAGCCGGGTCAGCCTACACCTATGTCGGGCGAGGACTCAACCAACATCTTGGGTTCCTCGCCGGATGGGCCATGTTTCTTGACTATCTGCTGCAGCCTCTGATCAACACGGTTTGGATTTCGACTGCGCTTCACGAGCGCTACATTTCACAGATTCCCTATGCCGCTTGGGCTGCAATCATTGCGGGGATCATCACTCTACTCAACCTGCGCGGGATCCGGTCTTCGGCGCGGGCCAACAAGGTCCTGCTTTTCTTTATGTTCGTCGTGGTCGGATTTTTTGTTGTCCTGGCCACGCGTTACTTGTTTCACTGGCAGCGATGGGGCGGCCTTTTTTCCATCCAGCCGTTTTATGATCCGCGCACTTTCAACTCGCATCGCATCTGGATGGCAACTTCCTTCGCCGCACTCACTTATATCGGATTCGATGGCGTGACCACTCTGGCCGAGGACGTGGAAAATCCCAAACGCAATGTCCTGCTGGCCACCGTGCTGGTCTGCGTGTTCACGGGAATTTTCGGCGGTCTGGAAGTTTACTTGGGACAGCGCGTCTGGCCCGACTGGCACACCTTTCCGAACCTTGAAACCGCGTTCATGGACATCTGTAGCCGGGTCGGCGGGGTATGGCTATTCAATGCCATGGGGGTGATTCTGATTCTGGCCGCGTTCGGCAGTGGACTGACCGGTGGCTTGGGCGCCGCGCGCCTGCTCTTCGGCATGGGCCGCGATAATGTTTTGCCGCGCAGAGTTTTTGGCTATCTCACGCCCGGCAGCGCCACGCCTACTTACAACATCCTCATCATTGGAGGACTTACTTTCGTCGGCGCCATTCTGCTCAACTATGTTGGCAATGCCTACGAACATGCGGGCGAACTGCTCAACTTCGGCGCCTTCCTGGCCTTCATGGGAGTCAATCTCGCGGCGTTCTGGCAATATGGCGTGGTCAAGCGACCCGGCTACCGGCGAAATCTGATCAAAGATGCGGCGCTGCCGCTGATTGGCTTCGCGTTCTGCGCCTTGATCTGGTGGAACCTGAACTCGCTGGCGAAAACGGTGGGCGGGATTTGGTTTGCGGTGGGACTCTTGTACGTCGCGATTAAGACCCGGGGCTTCCGCACGGCTCCTGTAGCGATTGACTTCAGCGACTCGTAACGCGCGTTCTGGAACCTACTCGATTCTTCCCCCGCAGCGCTCAAAGCGGTGATGCCAGACTTGTGCCGCCCCAATCAGCGCTACCTCGGGACCGAGTGACGCCAGAGTAATTTCGATGCGGTCGTGCGGAACCAGCTTGCAGTGTTCACGAATTACTTCACGAATGCGCGGTAGGAATAGAGGCGCGCTTTTCATCACGCTGCCGCCGAGCACGATCGCCTCCGGGGCAAATATGTTGACCAGATTGGCCAGGCCAAGACCCATGTAGTATCCCACGTGTTCCACCGCGCGCTGCGCCCATTGGTCGCCGGCCTCTGCCCAGGAGCAAACTTCCCGTGCGGTCACCCCGTTGTGCGGATAGTTTTCGGGAGTGTTCCTCTCAATCCAAGTCGCGATTGCGGGCCCGCTGGCTAGGCTCTCCCAGCAACCGTGCACGCCGCAGGTACACAACGGCCCTGAGGGATCAATGACCTGATGTCCGATTTCGGGATGGCAATGTCCCGCGCCGCGATAAATCTTGCCGTCGTGGATCACACTTACTCCAATTCCAGTGCCCACAGTTACGTAGATCATGGGAGTGTGAGATCTTCCCGATCCCCAATACAGTTCACCGAGGGCGGCCGCGTCGGCGTCGTTTTCCAAGGCCACCGGCACTCCGAACTCCTGGCACAAGAACGCGACCGGATTGCTGCCCTTCCATCCCGGCAGATTGTGTACTTCCCCTAGCGCTCCCGTTGGAGAATCTACCTGTCCGGTGCAACCAATCCCGATGCCGCGCAGTGTACCCCCCGCCCGCACAACACACTGGCGAAGCAGTGTGCTGACTTCCCGCATGGCGTGCTCGAAGCCGCGCGCAGCATTGGTCGGGACCTCAGCCTTCTCGATTACGCGGCCGCTTTCATCGACGACCCCGATCGCGAGTTTCGTGCCTCCAATGTCAACCGCTCCAATCACGGCCTCTCACTTTCCGAATCGGCGCTTAGATAAGCCCGTATTAAAAGCGTTCATTAAAACGAATTAGTATTGGCATCACATGCACTCCGTGTCAAGTGGGATTTCCGATTGCGAGCGCGGCTCGAGAAACGTCAGGCTGGCATCTGAGTGATTTGAGACAGTGGAGTGATCGATATTCACGGCCGGACTCAGGTTCTCGTTCTGCCTTCCAGAGTGTTTGCGCGCGCGACGAACATATCGGCGGTGTTGGCGCCATTCTTCAGGAGTGAGCAATTCTGTACAGCAATCGAAGTAACAACTGAGCGAAGGTGGTTGGTGCCTGCGGGAGCGCTTGGCGATTCGCTGGAGGGTGGTAGTGACGATAACAGCGAGCGGCAGCCGCTCCGCCGGTCAGTTGCGGAAATAGTGCTCACAGATGAGCACTGGAGGATTCACATGCTTTGGACGATTTTCGTGGTTCTTATGATTCTGTGGCTTCTGGGTTTCAGCCTCCATGTCGGCGGAGGTCTGATCCACTTGCTACTGGTGATCGGGTTGGTGATCCTGGTATTTAACCTGGTGAGCGGACGCCGCACGGTTTGAATTTGGCGTGAACCGCAGGTGGCGAAAGCCGAGCTTCGACACCTGCGGGTGAGCCTACAAATCCAACGGAGTTAGAAAACCTGTAGCCCTATTCCCCGTCAATGTGCTGAATGCACTTTGCGATACACTCTGTCCGTACCAGGGATGGGGTCTGTCATGCACGGTTTCCAATTCGTTCTTCCGGCGATCGTAGTCCTCTCATCGATTTCGCTTTCCGCTCAATCGACCTCTGCTCCATTGACCAATGATGCTTCCGGAGTGCTGCTGGTCGCCAACAAAGGTGAGCACACGCTTGGAATCGTGGACCCCGAGGCCGGCCTGCAGGTTGCGACGATCGCCGAGGACGGCACCACCGGCCACGAAGTGGTTGCTTCGCCCGATGGACGGTTTGCGTATGTGCCCATCTACGGCAACTCCGGCGTCGGCAAGCCCGGTACCGACGGGGGCAACATCGTGGTCATTGACATTGCCGCCCGCAAGATTGTCGGCAATATTGACTTCGGACGCGGGGTACGCCCGCACTGCGCCGTTCTTGGCCCGAAAGACGGATTGCTTTACGTGACCACCGAGCTCGATCAGACCATCAGCGTCATCGATCCGCACACTTTGAAAATCATCGGCACGGTTCCAACCGGGCAGCCGGAATCGCACATGCTGGCGATTTCTCCGGACGGAAAGCGCGGCTACACCGCCAATGTTGCACCGGGGACGGTTTCAGTTCTGGACATGGAGGCGAGGAAAACGATCGCGATAATTCCGGTCGCGCCTGTGGTTCAACGCATTTCGCTGTCGGGGGATGGACGCATGGCTTTCACCTCGGATCAGACCAAGCCTCGGCTGGCGGTCATTGATACAGAGAGCAACAAAGTGAAGGCGTGGATCCCGCTTTCAGCGCCGGGTTACGGAAGCGCGGCAACGCCCGATGGGCGCTGGCTGGTGGTGGCCCTCTCCTCCGCAAACAAAGTGGCGGTTGTGGACCTCAGCACCATGAAAGTTGCCCATGAGATTGATGTGCCTGCCGCTCCGCAGGAACTTGTGGTGCGTCCTGATGGCAAGGTTGCTTACGTTTCCTGCGACGCGAGTCACAAGATTGCCGCGATCCGAACGTCAGATTGGACGGTCGAAAACCTCATTGACGCAGGGGCCGGAGCGGACGGGCTGGCGTGGGCGGCGGGGAAGTAGGGCTGGCCTTCCTTTTCTGCGTATGATATCATGATATCATTTACAAGCGGAAGGGTGAGGCATGGCACAACTGGTGGTTCGCAATATTGAAAATGGGGTCAAGACCGGGCTCCAGCGACGGGCTCGGCAAAATGGCCACAGCATGGAAGAAGAAGTGAGAGATATTCTGCGCAGTGCTGTGAACCGCGAAGAAATACCCGCCGGCGGATTGGGGACGGAAATCTCTGCCTTGTTTGCCCAGGCTGGTCTCGATTTTGATGTTCCGGAGCTCCGAGGGCAGAGACTCAAACCCGCGTCGTTCGAAAAATGATCATTCTCGACACGAATGTGCTTTCGGCCCTGATGCGCCATTCCCCCGAACCGGCCGTGGTCGCATGGATGGACCGGCAGCCTCGGACATCGCTATGGACCACGTCGGTGACGGTGCTGGAGGTCCGATTCGGGTTGCAGATTTTGCCTGGCGGGAAACGACGCTCCGCGCTCATGCAGGCGTTTGAGACACTGCTCGAAAAGATCGGCGGTCGCGTCGCCGGGTTCGATCTGGATGCGGCAGAGCAGGCGGGTGATCTGATGGCGTCGCGCCACAACAAAGGCCGCCCGGTCGAAGTGCGGGATACGATGATTGCCGGGATCGTGCTCGCCCGCCACGCTACCCTGGCGACGCGTAATACCCAGCACTTTCAGGACGCTTCCGTACCGCTCGTCGATCCCTGGAGCGGGTGAGAGGCGCTAGGCGCTTGCTGAATCCAGGGCGTCGATCTCTCTCTGATACCTTCGCGCGAATCCGAGATTCAAAGGCACAGCCGCGATCAGCAGGATAAACGTAAACCCCATGATGACAAAAATATCCCGAGCGAGAGCTGGAAACACGCTCGCAAAGCCAATCGCAAATATGAACGGGCCGGGCGCAAAGATTACCAAACGCGACCCGAGCCATAATCCACGATGAAAATCGCGCTGGCGCTCCAGCTCCGAGCGGTAGAACTTCACTCCGGTCGCAGGCAGGGTTCCAACCGCGGCCGCGTTCTGCCTGCCCAGGAATAGTTGATAGACAAGGTATCCAGTGCCGAGGACGGTAAGGGCCGATCCGATGCGTTGGATCGGGTTGGGAAAAATGATCAGAGAAGTTGTGAAACTCGCGATCACGATCAGGCAGGCAATGCCACCTGCGTAGGTTCGCGCGTGGACTTTCTTGTCGAGTTTGTGAATCCCCTTACGAATTTCTTCCAGCGACATGGTCGTACCCCCCAGCGATTGGTTTTGCCAAGTATCCTTGGGGTCTTCCGGCCGTTCTTCATTTGTCATGGCGTACTCCTTCTTGAAACCGGCGGGATAGGATGCTTTTGATACGGTGAATCTGGGTTGCCACCTTCGATGCTGACAATCCTGTAATCTCGGCGATGGTTGCGGCGTCCATATCCTCGAGATACGCCAAAATCACCTGCCGGTCGATCGGTTTGAGCTTCCGAACCATTGCCAGTAACTGCTCCAGACTCTGCTGGCGCCCGGCCGCGGATTCACTTGTGCGCACTTCAGGCATTTCTTCAAGGCTCACCATGGTCTGTGCTCGGTTCCTCCGCTCCCGGACTACATGCGACACCGCCGTGTTGTGAGCGATTCGATAGACCCAGGTTCGAATCGAGCAAGCTCCATTAAAACTTGCCAGACTGCGCCAAAGGGCAATGTGGATGTCCTGGACGAGGTCGCGCTGTTTGTCCCGGTCAGCTTCATAAGCTCGCGCCAGGCGCTCGATAGCAGCGGCATACAGCGCGGCCGCCTCCTGATACGGGCTACCCTGGGCCGAGCTCAGATCGGACATGGACTCAAATCTCTCACACAATAGGTAGTCCATTGAGAGGGGAAGTTCCACAGACACAACCTATCAGCAGTACAATACGTGCCAACCTGTGGACCTGTACGCGACACGCCTTCTCATTCTTGTTCTTCTGCTCCTGTCCTGCGGTTTTGTTTTCACGCAGGATGAACTGACCGCTGTCCCCAATCGCCCCACCGTTTCGACTCCCGCCCAGCCGGTGGATCCCGGAGTGCTTGAAACGGAATGGGGTGTGGATGCTGCGGCCTCGCAGCAGGACATCAACGGACTAATGAAGTTCGGCGTCATCAAGAACCTTGAATTGCGCGTGACCAATGATCCGTTCCTTGCAGATTCCGGGACGCACGGCGTGGGCGACACCGCAGTCGGTTTCAAGTATCGCTTTACGCTGGAATCAGGACTGAAGCCCTCCCTCGCTTTCATGTACATGGCGAAAATACCGACGGCGGGTGATGTGCTGGGTTCCGGGGAAGTGGACCACTCGTTCACGTTCCTGGCGAGCAATGATTTCGGCAAGCACCACTTCGACTTCAATAGCCAACTAAATCTTCTGGGAAGGCCGCAGGGCGGTTTTGATCACGACGTGCTGAACGCGCTGGCCTGGTCGCATTCGATTCGCGGCAAGTGGGGTGCGACTGTCGAGTTCTCGGGAGTGAGCTCGCAGAATGCTTTCACGCCTGCAGACGCGCAGTTCCTCGCTTCGGCGATCTACACCGTACGGCCGCGGCTGGTGCTTGATTGCGGAATGGCAGCGCGGATTACCGGTGACATTCCCGACGCTACGTTCATCGCGGGATTCACTTATACGATCGGCAGGCTTTATCGCGATCACCCGAAGCCGGTGCAAGGTGGCTCGCGCCGGCCGTGAACGTTTCTCGGGCGAGCACTCAGCATTCAGCACTCAGCCAAAGCTGAGTGCATGCTGATCTGAACTGCTGAAGGCCGATCTCATGTACAAAAACGATTTTCTCCTGAACTCCTCTGCTATACTGACTCCCGCAATTCACCCATCGCCGGAGGCACTATGTCCCGATCACGCCTGGTCGTCATTTTAGTTCTGCTATTTGCTTGGTCTGCCTTCACCCAAGCGCAGCAGCTTTCCGATCAAGAAATCGAGAGCCGCGTCAATGCTCTGCTGAAGCAGATGACGCTCGAGGAGAAGGCCGGTCAGCTCACGCAGTTTGCCGGAACAAGTCCGGAGACCTTGGATTTGATCAAGCAGGGCAAGGTCGGTTCTCTGCTGGGCGTGTTGGGGGCGGAGCCGACCAATGCCGTGCAGCGAGTGGCGGTGGAACAGTCGAGACTGAAGATTCCTTTGATTCTCGGCTTTGATGTGATTCACGGATATCGCACGATTTTTCCTGTACCGCTGGCGAGCGCAGGAAGTTTCGATCCGCAATTAATTGAGCAGGCCGAGCGGGTAGCGGCGAAGGAAGCAACTGCGTCAGGAGTGAAGTGGGTATTCGCGCCTATGGTAGACATCGCGCGCGATCCGCGCTGGGGACGCATTGTGGAAGGCGCAGGAGAAGATCCGTATCTTGGCTCGATGATTGCAGCGGCCAAAGTCCGTGGATTCCAGGGCAAGAGCATGTCTGATCCCGACAGCGTAGTCGCCTGCGCAAAGCATTACGTGGCTTACGGCGCGACCGAGGGCGGACGCGATTACAACACTGTGGATATTTCCGAGCAGTTGTTGCGTGAAGTTTATCTGCCGCCGTTTCATGCCGCTGTGGATGCTGGCGCTGGCTCGCTGATGTCTGCGTTCCAGGATTTGAACGGAGTTCCAGCGTCGGCGAATCATCATACCCTCACCGACATTCTTCGCGACGAGTGGAAGTTCAACGGCTTCGTGGTCAGCGACTGGGGCGCCTCTCATGAATTGATCGCCCACGGCACCGCCGCCGACGACGCTCAGGCCGCAACCGAATCCCTGACCGCGGGCGTGGACATGGACATGGTCGACGGGGCATATCTCCACGAGCTTCCGGGGCTGGTAAAGTCCGGCAAAGTGCCGGCCACCGTACTCGATGAAGCAGTGCGCCGGGTGTTGCGTACCAAGTTCAAAGCTGGATTGTTCGATCATCCTTACGCTGATCCGAATCGCGAGAAGACGGACATACTGACTCCGGACGGCTTGCAGGTGGCGCGCAAGCTGGCGCAGGAGTCGCTGGTGCTGTTGCAGAATCGCGGCGATGTTCTTCCGTTGAGCAAGAACCAAACGGTGGCCGTGATCGGGCCGCTGGCCGCCGACAAGGCTTCGCAGCTGGGACCATGGGCGGGAAATGGCCAGGCCAAAGATGCCGTGACGCCGCTGGAAGGGATCGTCGCCATGCTCGGCAAAGAGCACGTGCTGTATGCCAAGGGCGTGGACATTCCTCCGTATGAGAGCGGGTTGGCGGCGGGAGTCGCAGCGCCGGCGCCGACTTCGGCGACTGGAGTTGTGGGTACGGATTCCGAAAAGCCGGCGATCATTCAGGAAGCGATTGACGCTGCCAGTCAATCCGACGTGGTGATTCTGTTTATTGGCGAGCTTGCCGGGATGACCGGCGAAGCCAGCTCACGCTCCACGCTCGATCTGCCGGGAGATCAGATCAAGCTGGTTGCCGCGATGCTGGGAACCAAGAAGCCGATTGTTCTAGTGCTCGAAAGCGGGCGTCCCTTGGACATTCGCTGGGCGCCGGACCGCATTCCGGCGATTGTTCAAGCGTGGTTCCCGGGAGTGCAATCAGGAAATGCGATTGCCGATATTCTCTTCGGCGACGTCGCGCCCAGCGGACACCTGGCGCTGAGCTGGCCGCGCTCGGTGGGTGAAATCCCAACCTACTACAACCACAAAAGCACCGGACGTCCGAGCGCGCCCGATCGCTGGCATACCGGGTATCTCGATCAAAGTCCGACGCCGCTGTTCCCGTTCGGCTTCGGACTCACCTACACCACGTTCAAGTACAGCGATTTGAAAACGGACCACTCGACTGTCGCGCAGGATGGGACGCTTCATGTGAGCGCGGAAATCGAAAACACGGGGAAGCGTGCAGCGACGGAGGTGGTGCAGCTCTACGTGCATGACCGAGTGGCGCCTACCTCGCGTCCGGTGCGAGAACTCAAAGGATTTCAGCGGGTAAGCCTGGCGCCCGGCGAACACAAGACGGTCGCGTTCACCGTGAAGGCGAACGACATCGGATCTTATGATCCGGCGATGCACTGGATCGTTCCTACCGGAACCTACGACGTCTGGGTCGCGCCGGATTCGGCGAGCGGAGTGCAGGGGACGTTTGAGGTGAAGTGAAGCATTCAGCACTCAACACTCAGCCAAAGGTGGGACTCGGTGAGTGTTAACGCCAGTTGGGCTGTAAGGTTAGGACGTGTACCTTGGGCGATGAGACTTTCTATGGGCTTTGTTCTGGAGTTCGACGCCAAGAATAACATCCTGTGCGCGACTTTAGAAGGCCGTGTGACAGACGCCATTCTGTTGGATTCATACGCAGCAGCGGCTAGGTATGCGACATCGCATCCCCCGTGTCGCGGCCTGTGGGACTGCTCGGGGGTGACTGAGTCTGAGGTTTCTGGCGACACCATAAGACAGGTGGCGGAGAAGCCGCCCATAATCCCAACTGGTTATATGCGCGTCATTGTTGCTTCCCAAGACTACCTTTTTGGAATGATGCGCATGTTCCAGATACTTAGCGAAACGTCTCGCCCTGACTTGCATGTGGTTCGCACGATGGACGAGGCAGATCGTTTGCTCATCGCAGATTCTCTAGAGCTTAAACCCGTAAGCTGAGGCAGTAGGAGTGCCGTCGCTGACTGCTCTGCAGGAGGGACAGCTGATGATAAATCGCCATTACACGCATTGACCCATTAGCTAGTGCAACGCCTGATTTCGTTATCACCATCATGGCGGGCGAGTACTACAGCACATAGAGCCGCAGCATCCACCAGACAAGGAATATGGCGAGGGCGGCCCCCACGATGTGAACTATCCAGTCGCCAGCTGTCTTCGGCTTCCCAAAATTAAACATGCAGGCAATGGTAGCAGGGCCCGCGCGCTCCCCGACTAGCAGCCTCCCACCCCTTGCAGGTTTTTGCCGCGAGCGTACCGGAAGAGGTCCAGATAAGTTATCCTGATGCCATGGATCATCTAGGGGTTCTGCGGGACAAGATTGGGCGTCTGCGGGAAGAGATCGCTGCCATTCAAGAGGCAAACGAGCAGTTTCGGCGAGACGGTGGGGATGGAGCAGAAGCTCAGGTCGCTCACGGACAGAGGAATGAACGGCTGCAAGGAATCCAGCAAGAGCTGGTGCAACTGGCAGACCTTGGCCGCAGAGTAGTCTCGACCGAACAAATGAAGGAGAAGCACCGTTCCCGGCTGCATCTGGTCAAGCAGAAACGGGCATCGTAGGATTTTAGGTTCCCGCATTCAAGGCGACAGACAGCATGAACCTTGAAAAGTCGATTGCCGAGATCGAGTGGCTCGAACTGCTGTACTCAGTTCCCGACACCAGACCGCTCCAGTTGTCCGACCGCTGCGCCGCTAACCTAAGGCACGACGAGACGTACGCGAACAATCCGTGGTTCAAGCTGTGGAAGCGTTACGGAATCTGATCCTTTTGCCCGCCGCGCACAGGAGCGAGGCCGACGCGCGGCAGACCAGCATTCCTTCTATCCTTCACCACGGAGTTCAGGCTGGACCGAAGCGCGCCCGATCCAGGCGAAAATGAAAAGGGTAACGCCGCCAACCCAACCGCCCAAACTGAATGATGCAGAAAAGCAAAGGGCAATGACAACACCGGCACCTACCAGAACCGCGCACAAGGGAATGAACATGCGCATGCCATAGAGAAAACAATAACGCGGGATAGAACCAATTCAACCGAAAAGCTGTCACAGGTACGAGTAGAAGCATGCACAGCGGCAGCGTAAACGCGATCTGCATGGCAAGATTCCCCAGGAGTTGTCCCTTGGGAGAGATGCGGGCCTGCCGGTTGAGCGCAGCAGCAGCTGAGTGATTGGGAATATGAAACCCCCACTCAATACCAATGAGAAGATGGCGGCACGTGGAGTCCTCCAGGTTCCCAAAGCGGCGGACCACAGCCCGGACGAGACGAGCTGACCCCAAAAGCCACCGACGAAGACGGTACGCACTTCGCGTTGAGCATCCTGCACTAGCATGTTCAAGTCCCCTCGAGGGAGTTGTCGGGAGGACCTATAATCCACGGTTCCGCAGCTGCACGCCAGTACCATACGTTAGAGTCGCTTGCTTACAATTGTCATATTGCACCGGCTTGCGCGCTGCAACATTGCTGTCGCATCTGCACCAATGGCGGTGCAATCTGTCAGCGGGGCTGGCTTGGCACGTCAGTGGAAATCCCTAGCACGTTAGTGCCATTCCCAAGATTTGCCGATCCAAGTATCTTCTTAGTTGAGCAGTTCTGGGGGAGGGCTGCCCGGGCGTCTCCGACTCAAACGAGTCGGGGCGCCTGTCTTATTTTGGGGGATAGATTCGAGGAAGCCGTTGAAGCTCCCGAAAGCGGCATTTGGCATTTAGCAATTGGCATTTGGTCGCATAGATCGCTGAGTGCGCAACCGCGAGAGCCAAAGGCTAACTGCCAAATGCTAAGTACCGATTCTCTTCAGCATTCCAACTGTTCCCGCTTCAGCTTCAGTCCATTCAGATTTCCCAGGATCGTGACCGCCACGTTTTCCGTCTGGAAAAACTGATTCGCCAGGTGCCACAACTCTTCTGCCGTCACCGACTCAATCTTCGCGATCAATTCATCCAAACCATAGAACTGGTCAAAATACATTTCCTGGCGGGCGAGATTCGACATGCGGGCGCCGGAGGATTCCAGCGACAGCATCAGGCTGCCTTTTAGCTGGTCTTTGGAGCGGCGCAGTTCGTCGGCTGGGACCTCCGCGGATTTCAGGTTGCGAAATTCCGAGACCACTGACTCGACCACCTTCGTGGCCGATGCGCGCGACGTGCCCGCGTACACCGAAAGGCATCCGGTATCGCGATACGGATTCAGGTCGCTATAGATCGAATACGCCAGGCCCTGGCGCTCGCGAATGTTCTGGAAAAGGCGCGAGCTCATTCCGCCGCCCAGCAGCGTATTCAGAATGTAGGAAGAATGCCGCTTCTCATGGGTGATGGGATACGACGGCACGCCGACGCAGATCTGCACCTGCTCCAGCGACTTCTTGTTTCGCAGAACGATTTTGGGAACAACTTTGGGGGGAGCGCTGTGGAAGCCGTTGCTCTTCGGCTTCATGTTGGCGAAGTGTTTGCCGACCAGCTCCACAAAGTGATCGTGATTCAAATGTCCGGCGGCGGCGATGATTACATTGCCGGGGACAAAGCGCTGGCGATAAAAGTCGGTGACTGGATCGCGCTCGAAACGCTTCACCGTGTCGCGGGTGCCGAGAATCGGACGACCGAGCGCGTGGTCTTTCCAGAAATTCTGGGTGAAGATTTCATGGACCAGGTAGTCGGGGCTGTCCTCGTCCATTTTAATTTCTTCGAGGATGACGCCGCGTTCGCGCACAATGTCGTCGGCGGTGAAAGTGGGGTTCAAGACCAGATCGCTGAGCACGTCGAGCGCGATGGGCAAGTGTTCGTCGAGCACCTTGATGCTGAAGCTGACGCATTCCTTAGCGGTGAAGGCATCAATATTTCCGCCGATCGAATCCACCTGGCGGGCAATCTCTTCGGCTGTGCGATGCTCGGTTCCCTTGAACACCATGTGCTCGACGAAATGCGAAATCCCGTTCCACTGTTTGTCTTCGTCGCGGGAGCCGGTCTTGACCCAGATTCCGATGCAGACGGAGCGAATGTGCTCCATCTCTTCGGTGATGACGGTCAGCCCGTTGGGCAGCGCGGTGCGCCGGATATTGCGGTCTTGATCCATTGCCATTATTCTGACACACCTGCGAGGGCTGCGTAGTGCTGCGGCTAAGTATCAGAAAAACCGTAACTTAGCCTTAAAGCGATGTGTATTGGATGAGATTCTCTTCTAAAATGGTTCAGAGCGATGAATGCTGACCCACAAAGAGTTCTTCTAGGCCTTGATCTTGAAGAGCTTACGGAAATGGTTGAGGACGCGGGCCAACCCTCGTACCGGGCGCGGCAGCTTTTTCACGCGCTGTACGCCGAGCGGGTGAGTTCCGTCGATCAGGTTTCGACCTTGCCGAAGGAGTTTCGCTCCACTCTAGTCGAGGAGGACATTTCGCTGGGCCTGCCCGGGATTCAGAAGAAATTCATTTCCTCCGACGGGACGGTACGCTATCTGATCGAGCTTGGCGACGCCGAAACAGTTGAAACGGTATGGATGCCGGAAGGCGACGGCGGCGAGGCCGGTGATGGCAGCGAAGCGGGCGCTGAGATTGAGACGCATAATCCGCGCACTTGGCGCCGCGCGACCATCTGCGTTTCCAGCCAGGTCGGATGCGCGGTCAATTGCCAGTTCTGTCTGACGGCGCTGCTGGGGATCAAACGCAATCTCAGCGCGGGAGAAATTGTCGGTCAGGTGATTGCGGTGTTGCAGGACCAGAAAGTCGCGCCGCCGAACGAGCGCGTGAACCTGGTGTTCATGGGCATGGGCGAGCCTTTCCTGAACTACGACAACTTCATCAAGGCCACGCGGCTGCTGGTGGAAGGAGTCGGAATTCCGGAGTCGCGGATGACGGTCTCGACCGCCGGAATCGTTCCGCGAATTCACGATCTGGGCAGGGAATCGGTGCGGCCGAAATTGGCGATCTCACTGACCGCCCCGAATGACCAGCTTCGCGGCGAGCTGATGCCCATTAACCGCAAATGGAACCTGGAGCAGTTGATGACGGCGGCGCGAGAGTTCCCGCTGCGCAACCGGGAGAAAATTACTTTTGAATACGTATTGCTGAAGGGCGTGAATGATTCGCCCGAGCGCGCCCGTGAACTTGTCGAGTTGGTGCGCGGCGTGAAGTGCAAGGTCAACCTGATCGCGCTGAATCCCGGCCCGGGGATCGAGTTTGAGACGCCAGAGGAAGCTAGCTTGCGGGAATTCCAAAAGATATTAATCAGCGCTAGCGTGCCGGCGTTCATACGTCGTCCGCGTGGGCGCGATATTTATGCCGCGTGCGGGCAACTGAAGCGGACCTTGGAGCTGGCTACCTAACGACGTGGGCCTGGGCTTGCGGTTCTTCTGCTTTTGCGGCTGTAGCGGTCATCGAGGTTGCCATCGCCGTGGCCGACGGAAGCTCGATCAGGAAAATGGCGCCGCCTTCGTCCCGGTTACGGCACGAGATTTTTCCGCCGTGTTCCTGCACGACGCCGTAGCACATGCTCAGCCCGAGTCCAGTGCCTTGTCCCACCGGACGGGTGGTGTAGAAGGGATCAAAAACCCTATCCGGCTCCATCATCCCTGGCCCGGTGTCGGAAAACTGAATGTAAGCTGATGCGCCGCTGGTCCGCGTAGTCACCGACAGAACTCCACCACCGCGGTCGGCCATGGCGTTGGCAGCGTTGTTGATGATGTGCGAAAACACCTGCAGCAGTTGGTTGGTGTCGCCCCGCGCCAGAGGTGGTGCTTGCGCCAGTTCGGTCTTGGTCTGCACGCAGGCTGCGTTCAATTGGGGCTGGCAAAGTTTCAGGGCGGTCTGCAGGATGACGTTCAAATCCTGCGAAGTCTTTGCCGAGGGCACCTGTTTCGCAAAGCTGAGCAGGCTGGCGACCAAGGCGCGAACTCGCTTTGCCTGCAGCGCAATCTTTTCCGACAGGCTGCGTTGCTCAGGACTGAGCTGGGTGTTGGCAAGCAATTCCGAATAACCTAGCATGGCAGTCAACGGGTTGTTCAATTCGTGGGCAGCGCCTCCCACCAGTTGTCCGAGGGACGCCAGCTTCTCCGATTGCACCAGTTGCGCTTGAAGCAGTTGCAGGTCCTGAAAAGACTGCCGCGAAGAGCGCAGCAAACGGATGAGTTCGATATCCAGAAAATGCTGCTTGAGAAAGACTAGTGCTCCCATCAGCAACACCGCGCCCAGGGTCAGCACCAGGCGGAAGATGCGGACGCGTTCGGGGGTCGAGCTATCGAACAGTGAGACATAAGCAAAAATCGGCAGCGAGAACACAGCCACCATGCCGATCCGTGATGTCCACACACCGCGCGCCAAAGATTTGGCCGGCCCAACTTGTTCGGTGGGTATTTTCAGCGCCAGCAGGCCCGCCATCGTCATCCATGCCATGGAGGCCATCAGCGGAAGATCGTAGAGACTTCCGGAATAATACTGTCGGTGGTCGATCGCCCAATTCGCTACATAGGAGCTCAGCGAGTAGAGCAGGCTGGCACCGAACCAGTGGGCATAGGTTGTTCTCCAGCGCGCCGAGCTTCGCCACCAAACGAAGGCAAGGCAGAGCAGGAACGCCACTTTTTCCGCTACATAGGCCACGTCCCAGTTGTGGTCGTACGCGGCTTCGTTGGATTGAACGAACTGCCAGGGTATGACGGCGTAGAAATATAGATAGACCCACCACAGGAACAGAAGCGCAAAGTCGAGAGTTCCCAGGCGAAGTTCGGTATCGTCCTGGCGGATGTCGGGCTGCAAAGCCAGAGCCGCCATCATCGGTACAAAGTGGAGGAACAGGATCGCGTCCCCGGTGAATGGGTCGGGCACTTCTTGCCTTTGGACGACCTCGATATAAGTCCAAAGCATTCGGTACACCAGCCAGGAGCCAAGCCCGAGGCCCATCAATGACCAGAAAAGCCGGGCTCGCTGCTTGGTTTTTTGTACATTCAGGAAACACGCGAGGGTTGCGAAGAGCAGCAGTGCGCACTGCATGAAGTCACTGAATGCGGCCAGCCCGAAACCCCGCCAGTGCAGGAAAAAGGCCGCAAAAGACACCGCCGCCTGAATTCCCACCAGGCATACCAACCCCACCGCCCCGAATTTGAAGCGCTCGGACATAGAGCCCTGTGCTGGCATTCTAGAACGTTCTGATTTCAGCAAGATGTTACTTCGGTAACAGGTCGGTCCGACCAAAAATCGGCGGGGCACTGTTGCGGGTTCTGGCTCTGGTTTCCGCGCATCCTAAGTTCCGCTTGCTCTGTAACTTGTACTCGCCATAAGATCCATTGGAAGAAGGAAGACTGCCTTGTCCGTGCTCAGCCGAATCCCGATGTTCCGACTGCGTCCGGGATCGCCGTGGCGCGACCGGGCGCCGTTCGGCGCGGAGGAAATCCGGCGCACCGAACGCTGGCTAGCGACGGCCAGGGTTTTTCTGGCCAGCTCTGCTTTGGTCGCGGTGTGGCTGGATCCCAGCGAAGTCAAGTCCGCATGGGCCTATGGACTTTTGGCGTTCTATATCCTGCAGGGAACAGCGATTATTTTTCTGTTGCGTTCGCGGCAGCAGTCAACACCTTCTTTCCGTTTTCTAGTGCACGGCGCGGACGTGGTTTGGCCGGCAGTGATTTCTTTGGTGACCAGCGGCCAAAACAGCGCATTTTTTCTGTTTTTCGTTTTCGTCATAGCTGCGGCTGCCTTGCGCTGGGGGCTGTGGGAAACCGTGGCCACTGCGGTGTCGTCGGTGTCGCTGCTCTGGCTGGATAGCCTGGCATTGCATTTCGGCCGGATCGGGGCGCTCAACCACTGGTTGCGAGGCCATCACCTGCCGATGGTGCGAGTGGATGACCCCGACTTTGAGCCCAAGCGCCTGCTCATGCGCTCCGTGTATCTGGTGGTCATGGGATTTCTGCTCGGCTATCTAGCCGAGCAGCAGAAGAAACTGCGCACCGAGAAAGACGTAGCTGCGCGCCTGCTTGGCTTGGTGCGCATGGATGCCGGACTGGGCGGAACGCTCTCGGAGATTGTGGCCCGGCTGCTGCGCATGTACAGCTCACCGAAGGCATTTGTGGTTTCGCGAGAAAGCGAGAGTCCGCGAATTTCGCTGGGCACGATGGAGTCAAAAAACGATACGGCCGAATTGCAGTGGGTGGATTCTGGATTATCGGGTCCGGAGATTTACCTGAGCGTAAGTCCGGCTGCGACATGTTATGTCAGGAAGCGTCCAGGGAACGGGAAATCTGAGTTCGAGGTGATTGGGTTAGATTCAGATGGCGTTTTGCTGCGCGACCCGGATACCGGCTTTCTCCTGGGTTTCGGACAGGCGCATGAGTTTCGACGCTTGATCGCGATCTCATTTTCATTCGGCCCGGAGCTTTCGGGGAGACTTTTCCTGATGGATCCGGTGCTGAGCTCCAGCGTCGAGGAGGAGATACACTTTCTCCAGGACCTGGCCCGGCAAGTTGGTCCTGCGGTGTACAACCTCTATCTCCTGCGGCGGCTGCGGCAGCGGGCCGGGGCTCTGGAGCGCGCCCGGCTGAGCCGCGAATTGCACGACGGTGCGGTGCAGTCGCTCATCGGGGTAGAGATGCAAGTGGACGTGTTGCGCAGAAATTACCCGGGCGAGGAAGCCATGGGCGGCGAACTGGACCGAATTCAGAAGTTGCTGCGCGAAGAAGTCCTGAAATTGCGCGAGCTTATGCAGCAGATGAAGTCGGTGGACATTGATGCGCGCAAGCTTCCCGTGTTCCTGCGCGACGCAGTGCAGAGATTTCAGCGCGAAACCGGCATCGCGGCGGGTTTCTTCATGGACGAGGAGGAACTGCTGCTGCCGCCGCCGGTATGCCGTGAACTGGCGCGAATCGCGCAGGAAGCCCTGGTAAACGTACGCAAACATAGTGGTGCAAGACGAGTATTGGTGCAACTGCTGCACACTGGAGAGAACTGGGAGCTAATAGTCGAAGATGATGGCGCCGGGTTTCCCTTTGCCGGACGGGTGTCGCAACCTGAATTGGATTCGGCGGGACGCGCTCCCGCAATTATTCGCGAACGGGTGCGGCTGATTCACGGCGAACTCACGATAGAATCAAAGCCGGGCCACGGTTCACGGGTCGAGATCATGGTGTCACAGAACCAGCAGGCAGTTTATGGATAATCGAAAACCGACGGGGGTCCGCATTCTAATTGCCGACGACCACCCCATTTTTCGGGATGGGCTGAAGCGCCTGCTCGAGTCGGAGGGCGGTTTCAAAGTTGTGGGGGAAGCCTGCGATGGAGTTGAGGCGGTCAAAATGGTTCGCCAGTTGAAACCGGAAATCATGCTGCTGGATCTGGCCATGCCGGGGCGTTCGGGACTGGAAGCCCTGCGGGATATGATCACCGATACAACCTCGGTTCGGGTCATCCTTCTGACCGCGGCCGCGGAAAAGGAGCAGATTGTCGAGGCCCTGCAGTTGGGGGCGCGCGGCGTGGTACTGAAGGATTCCGCAACTCAGATTCTGCTCAAGAGCATCCGCGCGGTAATGAACGGGGAATACTGGGTGGGCCGGGAGAGCGTTTCGAATCTTGTCCAATATCTACGGGGCTTGGTCGGGTCCTCCAACACAGCTCGCCAGCGGCGGTACGGGCTGACGCCCCGGGAGCTGGAAATCGTTTCCGCGGTGGTTGCCGGCTACGCCAACAAAGAGATTGCCGAGCATTTCAAGATCAGCGAAGATACGGTCAAACACCACTTGAGCAACATCTTTGACAAAGTCGGGGTTTCGACCCGCCTGGAGCTGGCGCTCTTCGCGGTCAATCAGGCCCTGCCTTTTAAGCCGTTGGTTACCTGATTACCCTGGTGGCACCTTCGGGCTATTGCTGTGGCGCGCCGATGACCGTAGAGTTGAAGCATCGCGAAGCATGCGATGACTCGGGGGGGTAAAATGGAGGTTGTCCTGAAAGCTAATACGCAGAAATTAAGAGGGTTAGGAAGCAGAGTGTTAGAAGGTATAGGCCGGCTTTGGCGCGACGAACAGGGCCAGGATATCGCCGAATACGCGGTGATGCTGGCGGTGATCCTGATCATTGTGATTGGCACGGTCAAGCTGATCGGCACCAATGCCAACAGCACCTTCTCCAACGTTGCCAGCTCGGTACAGTAGCGGATTCTTCAGCCCAGAACAACCCTTAACAGGGAACGATCTTGGGGCTGTGGATCCCGCGCGTGGCGTTGCGCGTATCCACCACCAGCTTCGATTCCCGCACGATGCGCTCGTAGTCGTAATCCGAGTGGTCGGTAATGATCAGAACGCAGTCGTACTGGGCGAGGTTGTCGAGCGGCGTACGCTTCATTTGCAGATCGTATTTCCGCCCTCGGCCAACCACGGGGAAGTACGGATCGTTGTAACTGACCTGCGCGCCTTCCTTCTGCAGCAGTTCGATAATGGTGAGCGCGGGCGATTCCCGCAGATCGTCAATATCCTTCTTGTAAGCCACGCCCAGCACCAAAACCTTCGATCCATTGAGCGCCTTCTTGTGTTGGTTCAAAGCGCGGGCAACGGAATCCATCACGTGGTACGGCATGTTGTTGTTGATTTCGCCGGCCAACTCGATGAACCGGGTATGGAAGTCAAATTCCTTGGCTTTCCATGAGAGATAAAAAGGGTCCACCGGAATGCAGTGTCCGCCGAGTCCGGGTCCGGGATAAAACGGATGAAATCCGAAAGGCTTGGTGGAAGCAGCTTCGATGACTTCCCAGATGTCGAGACCCATTCTCAGACACAGCAGCTTGAGTTCGTTTACCAGAGCGATGTTTACGCAGCGGTAGATATTTTCCAGCAGCTTGGTCATTTCCGCCGCGGCAGGGGATGAGACCTGCACGGTGCGGTTGAAGATAGCTCCGTAGAGCGCGCCCGCGAGTTCCGAGGCTTGCGGATTCACTCCGCCAACTACTTTCGGGATATCACGACGCGCTACCGTCGTGTTGCCGGGGTCCTCGCGCTCGGGCGAGAAGGCCACAAAGAACGATTTACCATCCGAGTCGCCGCCGCGCGCGGCTTTCAATCCAAGCCGGTTGCCTTTTTCGAGAATCGGCACCAGAACCTCTTCGGTGGTCCCGGGATAGGTTGTGCTTTCGAGAATGACCAACTGGCCGGGTTGAAGATGCGGCGCAATGGACTCAGCCGTCCCGGTGATGTAGCTGAGATCAGGCTCGTGGTACTCATTCAGCGGCGTGGGAACACAAATGATGACCGCGTCCATGGTTTCCAGTTGCGCGTATTCGGAAGTGGCGGTGAATCCCTGGCTGCGGGCGCGCTGAATCTCAGGCGCGGTGATACGGAAAATATAAGAGCCGCCGGCCTCGAGAGTGGAAACTTTTCGCTGGTCAATATCAAAGCCCTTGACCGAAAATCCGCTCTCGGAATACAAAAGCGCCAGCGGAAGCCCGACATAGCCAAGGCCAATTACGGCAACTTTGGCCTT
>Ga0066789_10000182_pt1 | contig 21846 bp, 12 predicted proteins | sample OrgsoiDNA2013049_FD_70960 | JGI IMG/M metagenome (GOLD analysis project Ga0066789, IMG submission 70960) | Permafrost soil microbial communities from the Arctic, to analyse light accelerated degradation of dissolved organic matter (DOM) -... | ecosystem: Environmental > Terrestrial > Soil >...
TGAACCGTGGGTCAGCGCGAAGAGAATCAACATCGGTCGCTACGTTTAGCCAGGCCACGGCGAACCCCCGGTCTTGACGCGCTCTCTCCAGCCACTGGAAAGCCTTGTCTCGGTCTCCCAGCCCAATGTACAGCTGGGCAAAGTCATAAGGGGGAACATAACTTTTGGCGGACCGTCGCTGCAGCGCCAGCAGGATTGCTTCAGCGTGGCTGCGGTCTCCCGACAAACCGTATGCCAGCCCGAGTGCGCCCAGCGCGTCAGGATTGTTTTCGAGGCGAACCGCTAGGTTGAGCTCCGCGATTGCATCCGGATATTGCTTACCTTGAAGATAGGCAAATCCAAGTCCAAGATGAGAAAACCAATTATTCGGATCTAACTCAACCGTCTTTTGTTGTTGTCGAATGGCCGCGGCGGTGTGGCGAGTTCGCTCCAGTACCTGCCCCAGAAAACCATTCAGCTCCGAGGAAAGTGGATCCAAGGCCAGCGCGCGACGGCTTTCCGAAATTGCTTCGTCGGATCGGCCAAGAGACGCCAGATAAAGTCCGTAAAATTGATGTGCCGGTGCATACGATGGGTTGAGTTCAATGGCGCGCCTGAATTCGTTCTCGGCGGCGACCCAGTTCCAGTCATAGGTCCAGTGGACTATGCCAAGCATGGTGTGAGCCTCGGCAAGCGAATCGTCGAGGGAGAGGGCTTTTTCCGCCGCGGCACGGGATTTTTCGTTTGCCTCGCGCGGCGGCAATAGCCAGTCCATGGCTACGAAGTAGTAATAGGCCAAACCAGAGTAGGCCAACGCATAGTTCGGATCCTTTTCTGTAGCCTGCTGCAAACACTCCAGCCCCTTGGCGAGGCCCTCTTTCGTACCCTTGGCCGAGTAGTAGCGTCCTTTGAGGTAAAGTTCGTATGCCTCGGGGTTATCCGCGCGTTGTTTGTCGAGCCGTTGCTTCTCGCCATCGGTGAGCTGCAGGCCGAGGCGACGAGCTATATCCGATGTGATCTCAAACTGCAGGGAGCGCAGATCCGCAAGGTTGCGGGTGTACTCTTGGCCCCACAGATGACGCCTGGTCACCGGATCCAGAAGTTCGCTCCGCACCACGACGTCGTTGCCATCCTTGGTGACGCTGCCGGTCAGGACCGCTCCTACCCCTAATTCCTTGCCCGCGCTGGCAGGATCCTTCGAGCGATACCGTGAGGCCAGACTCCACGCGACTACGTCAAAACCGCGCAATTGCGAGAGTTGGTCGATTATATTGTCGGCCAAGCCGTCACCGAGATAATCCAGATTGTCATCACCGCTGGCGTTCACAAACGGAAACACCGCGACGGAAGTCGTACGGGGCGGAGCGGGCCTTAAGAAGCGAAGTGAAAGGCTTCCGAGGAGCGCTGATAGCACGATCAAAAGAGCGATCCAAACCCAGGTTCGCTTGCGGCTCCGCGCCGGCTCCGCCGAGGTCACGGGAGGAGAAAACTCAGGCGATCCGTCAACCCGAAAACCCGGTCGCTGAACATCTTGCTGATCCCCCGGTTCTGTTTCAATCACTCCGATGAAGCGATACCCGTGTCGAGGCACGGTCTCCACGTAACGAGGATGCTCGGGATCGTCATCCAGGACTCGACGAAGACGCTTGATTGCGGTGTTGAGGCTGTGTTCGAAGTCAACGAAGGTGTCGGCGGCCCATAAGCGTTCGCGCAACTCTTCCCGAGTCACCATTGCACCGGAGCGCTCCACGAGCATCCCCAGGATCTGCAGGGGCTGGCCAGTGATCTTCAGGCGAATGCTATTCTTGCGCAACTCGCAGCTTGCGCTGTCCAACTCAAAGGGACCGAACCGTATTCGTTTTTCCGTTTGCGTTTCAGACATCGCAGGTGAGTCACTGATTGTACATGGAGCGGCGGCCTTGACGCGGAGCCCGAACCACTCAACTCAAACTGTGCTTCGGGCTTTCCCGAACCGTCTGCTGGCCCTTCAGAATCAGCGCTTTAGTCTGTCACCTGGCTTTCACCCACGAATCACTTTCAGTGCATTGCCAAACCTGCTCGGGGTGTTCGAAAGTCGCAAGTAGAAAGCGGCCCGGTAGCGTACGCACAGCGTCCGGAAAGCTTCAACAAGGAGAAACAATGAAAATAAATTCAAGATTCCCCGCAATGGCATTTGCGTTCCTGGCAATCGTCGCCGCCACCGCGACCGCCGCAAACGCACAACAGAACAAGATCGAAGGTGGGTGGCTCTTCAACGTTACAGTTCCGCCGGGAACTCCCGGTCCGGCCTCATTCCTGGCGTTAGATTCCTTTGCCACAGGCGGGGGATGGTCGGGGCACGCATCTACGGACTCGGCTACCAATTGGTCGCCGGCATACGGAACCTGGAAGTGGGACAACACCAGGATTGTGATTACGCAGTATCAGTTTTCACAAGATTCGACCGGCGTTCCAACCGGTCTGGTGATCATTCATAAGCAAGTACATTTCGCGGGGCCTGACACCTTGGCAGGCAGTTCGAGCGTATCGTTCTGCGATCTGAATGGCCAGAACTGCTTCAGCCCGCCTGCAAACGCGCTGGTGGTTGCGACGAGGATCAAGGCCTCCGGCCCCGCGACACCCTAACTGGATTGCGCGGGCACTCTCCCGGAGAGTGTCCGCCGACCCATCAGTTGGCCTATCAGACATCAATGTTCAACGATGAGATGAGCGCTCTCAGCAGTACTTCCTCGGCACCCGCTTCGAAATCGCGCACAGAATCTCGTAAGGAATGGTACGCGCGAGTTCGGCATGTTCGCGCGCGTCCACGCTGAGGCCGTCGTGGGAGCCCAAGAGGATGACCTCATCGGCCACTCCGACGCCGGGGATTCCGGTCACATCGGCGAGGGTGAGGTCCATGGAGATCCGTCCGACAATGGGAGCGTAATGTTCGCGCACAATGACTCTGCCGCCAGCCGAAAGTCCGCGATTGAGTCCATCCGCGTAACCGACCGGTAGAACGGCGATTCGCGCAGGGGCCTTGGTCACGTAAGTTCCGCCGTATCCCAGCGCTTGGCCGGCGCGCATTTCGCGCAGAGAAAGTATGCGAGTCTTCCAGGTCAACACTGGCTTCAGTGTGAGCTTCAATCCCGCGCCGCTGACCTCGCGTCCGGCACGCTCGAACGGCAAGTGATAACCATAAAGCGCCAGCCCCGGACGCACCATCGTATTCCAGCTTTCATGGTGTGAGATTACGGCCGAAGTATTCGCGGCGTGGATCAGCGGCGGATCGAAACCGGCTTCACGAAGCACGCGTCGGCCGCCCTCAAAAACTTTGAGCTGTTCGCTGACCGAGGGCGCGTCCAGCACTTCGGACGATGCCAAGTGGGTCGCGAAACCTTCGAGGCGCAAATGCGGCGCAGATTTTAGGGCGGCGCAGATTTTGGGAAGGTCTTCCGGGGCCGCGCCCAAGCGTCCCATGCCAGAGTCCAACTTCAGATGAATCGCATGTTGGGCCACGCCGACGCGGGCGGCAGCCTTTTCCAGCAGCTCGATGTGCGCGGTTTCCCAAACCGTTGGCGTCAGCCCGAGACGGACGATTTCTTCTTCTTCACCACGCCAGAAACCGGTCATCAGCAGAATGCGCGCGGTGATACCTTCTTCACGGAGAGGAATGGCTTCGTCGAGCGAGGTCACGCCCAGCCAGGTTGCGCCTTCCGATTCCAGGGCCTTGGCACACTCAACCGCGCCGTGCCCGTAGGCGTAAGCCTTCACCACCGCGCAGACGGTGAGGCCGTTGCCGACGTAATTGCGGATCGACCGGTAGTTTTGCCGGAGATTCCCCAGACTGACGTCGGCCCAGGTGGGCCGGGTCGTCGCCCGCTTCGCGATTTCGATGGTGGCCACTGCTGGCGATTATAATCGGCCGCCAAGCCACCCCCAGGTTACCGCCGTACTACTCACCAGAATTGGCGCTCCAGAACTCGCTATTCGGACCTCAGTGTGCCAGGGTAAAGTTCACCGTGATTTGGGTTTGTACCTCAACCGGCTCGCCGTTCAGAAGATAGGGCCGATACTTCCATTGCCGGACCGCTTCCCTCGCCGCAAGGGCAAGTATGCCCGGGCCGCTGGCAACATCCACACGCTCGATATTGCCCTCACGGCTGACGATCGCGTTCAGGACGACAGCCCCCTCCAGATGGATCTGCTTGGCGATAGCCGGATATTGCGGATCAACGCGGCGGATGAGGTTGCCTTCCATTACCACCGAGGTCCGGATGGATCGCGAAGCCGCAGGGGGCGGTGGCGGAACCGTGGGACTGACACTCACAAAGCCTACGTCGAGGCCTCTGGGAGATCCAATCGGCGAAGGCGGCGCGTCCGGATCGGGGCCCGGTTCTGCGGCGTAACTCTTGAAGCTGATCCCGTCTCTCGAAACCACCAATGCCTGGGGCAGGGTCGGTCCGCTTGAGGTGCTACCGTGCGTGCTGGTTTCGGCACGCACTTCTCCATTCGACAAGGGCACGAAAATTCTTCGGTCAAGGAATACCGGCGGCAGACTTTGCGGATAGACCATCGGGAAGACCATCACGCCAGCGATGATGACGGCCTGAAGCATGAACGAGGCCGGGGCTGTCCAGCGCCGGGCGGAGTGTGACGCGGCAGATAGTCCGGAAAACATTGGTCATCTCCTCAACAGTAGTTCTGTTGCCAGATACAGACACCGCGGTTGAGCCTGCCGGACTGCAAGATTGAAAAAATAAAAAGGCCGCGATTGCTCGCGGCCTTGGGAACTAAGTTCTGGGTTCGGTGTCCTTAATTGGTTGGTGGTGTGCTGGGTTTGGTCGCCGCTGGAGCAGCCGGCTTCGAAGTGGCGCCTCCCGCGGGCTTCGTAGTGGTGGTGGCCGCCGCCGGCTTCGGTTGCGCGGGAACCCCCGATTTAATGTTGTAGGCGTCCACTACCGGCCTGGTGATGTCCATGGTCATGCTATTCCACAGGACAGGCCCATTCGGCCACTGGTTGCTTTGGGAAGCGTCAATGATCAACCCAAAACCATTGTTCTTGGCGTAGTCCACGATCAGCGGCGCCATCTTCTGCAGAATGCGCTGCGCAACCTCATTTTCCTGGTTGCGCGCATCTTCCTGGGCGTCCTGAGCGTCACGCTCCAAGGCCTTCTGCTTGGTCTCAATCTGCTTCGCCAGGGCGGCCTTAGCCTCATCGTTCAATTTGTCGCCCTGAGTGTTGAGCTGTTTCTTGAGGCTGTCGATCTCGTCATTCTTCGCCTTCAGCTCATTCTGCCTGGGCTCGAGTTTCTTGCTCAGCACATCGAAGTCGCGCTGGCCTTCGTTGCTCAGAAAAATGGCCCCTTCTACGTTAATGGTGCCAATCTTCGTACCGCCAGGGCTGGCAACTCCAGCTGGATCGCCGGCCGAACCTGGTGCGGCGGGAAGTGCAGCGGGGGACCCGCCACTGGTTTGGGCGAACGCCGCCGCCGAGAACAGCACCGTCGCTGTGAGAGAACGCATAAGCGTAAGTTTCATGTGATTCCTGAACTCCTTGGAGTACTGCTCCTGAATTTGAGATGCGATTACTTCAGATATTGAAATACCCAGCCACACAAATACTTTTCCTGCGAGTAAGGCGAGCCGACTCAGACTCTCGCTGAAACTGGGAGCGCCGCGATAACGCCACGCACAACCGGCGACTCAAGCGTGTGGATAATACATTATAGAAACAGGCGCTCTGAGCCGTCAATCCTCTCCGGCAAATCCTCCTAGAAAGTCGTCCCCACGGTAAACCGGAAGGTCTTGCGCGGCTCTCGCAGCAGGTACGGAGGCGAAAACGTGTTCCGGGCCAGCTTATAGCTATAGTCGCCCGCAGCCCCGACCGGGAACATGCTGCGGGTAATCGGGACCGGCGACTGCGCCACCTCGTCCACCCGCAACGGGTTGTACGCCCAATAGATGCGGAACGGAGCGTTAATTACCGGCAGGAAGACCTGCAACTCAACCCCGGTTGAGGCCCGCGGTTGCCAGTTCGTGCTGCCCAGGATGACGAGATTCTGGCTGAATGGGATCTTCTGCGTGCCCACGCAGGTAGCAAGGAAAGGATCCAGAGCCGGACAGCCATACTCGGTATTGTTGATCACGGTGTACTGGCCGTTATTGATGCGCAACTGCGAATCCCGTAAGACTGGGTCAATGCCCACGTCGAAGAAGGGCGCAATCGCCACCGGTCCGGCGATAGTGATTCGGTATTCCGCATTGCCTACCAGGCTAAGATCTCCGCCAGGAAATGTGATCTGGTCCACCGGAATGGGAATGGTGTAGGCCCCTTTCGCGGGATTGCTCGGATCCTTCAAGACAATCGAACCGTCGGGATTCCGCAAGGCGACAGAGGAAACGGTAGGCAGAAACGCAACCGGAGATATCGAGCGGGTGTCGAAGCCACGGATGTCATTTTCCCCGCCCATGTAGAACCGCTGGAACGGAGGCGCCACGACACCCCCATAACCTGACAGAAACGAACCCTGGAAATGAAGCCCCACGGCATTGCGCCGCTTCTGCACCGGAAAATAGTGTTTGTACTCAACGATGGGACGCACCGTCCTGACCGTCCCGCCCAAGCCAGAAATCTCGCCCCCCAGGAAATATTCCGTGCCCGAGTGGGGATACAACGCCGCATCCAACTTGTTCTCCGAGTAGCTGAAAAGAACCTTGCTGGTCACAATCCCATTCAGCGCGTTGGGGCCGCTGACCCCGCTAAAGGCCAGGTAGTTAAACAGATTCTGGGAGGCGGTGGTCACTGCCACAACGGTCGAGACATCGTAAGAATACGTGGCGCTGATGCGCTTAAAACCGTGGTGCAGCGGATACGAAGTGTTAATGGTGAATCCCTTGCTGTTCTGGGTGTAGTTTTGCAGACTCTGCAACTCCGCCTCCGAAACGGCCAGTTGCTGCCCGTTGATCAGCGCGCTTTGCCGCGCCTGGTCATAGGTAATCTTTCTGCCATAAATCGTGAATCCGACGCTAATCGGGCGATCAAACAAGTAGGGCTGGGTGAAACCGAGCGTTACGTCTTTTTGCGTACTGCCAATGTTCGCTTGCAGGGTCAGTGTGTCGCCTAGTCCCAAGAAGTTATTGGTGGTGTAGCTCAGCCCGATGAACGAACCTGAGAGGCCGCTGACCCCGCCCGAGAGACCGATCTGGTTCTTGCCTTTTTCCTTGAGCTTGAGGGTCAAGTCCACGGTGCCTTGTTTTTCGTCGAGATGGCGCTCGGTGACAGTAGGATCGTCCGGCTTGATCTGCTCGAAGTACCCTAGCTGATTCAGCCGCTGAATGCTGATTTTCCAGAGACGTTCGTTGTAGAGCTGCCCTTCTTCTAGCACCAACTCGCGGCGAATCACTTTGTCGCGGGTGGTGGTATTCCCGGAAAACTCAATTCGGCGTACGTAAAACTGCTTTCCCTCGTCTACGTCGATCTCAAAAGACGCCTGCTTCTTTTGGTCGTCAAAGCTGGGGGTCGGAATCGAGGTGAAGTTGATGTATCCCCCGCTGGCGTAAAACGTCTTCAGGTTTTCCAGTCCTTTGGCAATCTTTGAACGGTCGAAAATGTCACCGTCTTTAATGGGGAAAAGATTGCGCAGCGCCTTGTTGTTGGGGAACGCCTTGTTGTTGCTGAACGTGATACTTCCCAGGGTGTAGCGGTCCCCTTCCTCGACGGGAATGGTGATGTCCATGGCTTTCCCCGGACCGTGCTGAATCAGAGGAATGTGAAACCCGGAGTGCCCAGTGTCGCGAATCTTGGTCTGCGGCTCGCCGACGACTGCTTTGTAGTAGCCGCGGTTCTGGAACGCTTCGCGTACCAGCTCCAGGTCGTCATCGAGCTTGGTAGCGTCATAGGTTTTGGAAAAGATACTTTGCAGGAAAATGGAATGCGGTAAGCCGATCGGTTTCAAGTAGTGCATGGATTGCACTAGGACTCTGCTACTCACATTCTTATTGCCTTCAAACTTGATTTTCCCTACTTTAACTTTCGGTCCTTCCCGGACCACAAACGTGATGCCCACGGAAGCCGGCGGGATAGCCCGCACTTCGGTGCGGACGGTGGCGAACTGGTGCCCATGCTCCGCCTCCAGCTGCTTGATCGTGACTTCGGCCTTCTTTGCCTTGGTGGGATCGTATTGCGATTCCACGGAGATCCCGACTTTGGCTTCCTTGAACCGGTCCAGAATGTCGCTCTTCGAAATCGCACTGATGCCCAGATAATTAATCTCTTTGATGCGCGGCTTTTCCTTCACATAGACGTGCAGGATCCAGCCTTTCGGCGTCGCCTCGCGCTCGAAGCGGATGTCCTCGAAATAACCGGTATTCCATAGCGAGTTGAAGTCCCGCTCGATGGCCGCCGGATCGTAAACATCGCCCGGCCGGCTGAAGATGTGCGCTCGAACCGCCTCGGCGGGGACACTCCGGTTGCCGTGAACTTCAATTGCGACGAGCACGTCCAGTTGGGCGCCCGCCCGCACCGCTCCCGCCAGCAGAATGAGCAAGACCGCCAGCCCGTGCGAATGGCGAAAACAAGTCCTTCCAAATGAAATAGATGCGCGTCTGGCGCTGAACTGCGCCAGACACCCGGAGTTGTTTTCTGCCCAAATTGCAGAGTTATCCTGATGCACGCGAGAAATCGCCACTTACCTCAGAAAGGTGGAGTATGGAAAACCGTAATTATACGGTAGAGCCGTGGAGAGCGTCCAAAATCGCCCCGTCAACTTGCGCTCACAGGGTCTTGCCGAAAAAGCTCCACCTCAACCAAGACGGAATAAAACGTGGCTGAGTTGCCCATGTCCGTGAGTTTTTCGGATGTAAGCACGTTAATGTTCCGATTGCCGGGTGTAAGTTTTGCCCAGTGCAGCTTGGCCGCCACCACGCCGGGCGAAACTTTGCCGTCCACTCTTGCTTTTAGATGCATTTCGCCGCGCCGGTTGAATGCTTTTACAGTGTCTCCGTCACGAATTCCTCGCGGCTGGGCATCCGCGGGATTCATCTCCAGGAGGCCCACTTCTTCGAGCGACTGTATCCCCGGCAAATTAGAGAAAGTCGAGTTCAGGAAGTTGTCCGCCTTGCGCGCCAGCAGTTCCAGCGGAAAGGCCTTCGCCTTGTCGGTGTGACGAGACTCTTCCGGAGGAATAAACGCCGCGACCGGGTCGAGCCCGAGAGCGATGAGACTCTCGTTGTAAAGCAGCGCTTTGCCGCCTGGAGTGCGGAAATTGCCGTAGGCAAAGGGCAAGAACGCCTTCTCGGACTTGTTGCCATTGCCCCCGAAATTCAGCCGGACGTGGCCCTCGTTCTCCAGTCGCTCGCGTGTAATCCCGTGCAGCCAGGGATTCGGCGACTCCAGCGCTTCATCCATCATTTCCTCGACCGAATCCTTAAAGCATTCGTCTTCGAACCCCATGCGCTCGGCCAGTGCGCGGAATAAATCCACATTGGACCGGCATTCCCCTAAAGGCTCAATTGCCGGGTTCGACGCTTGAAGATAATAGTGCCCGTAGGCGGACTGAAGTTCCTTGTGCTCAAAGAAAGTCGTGGCCGGCAGAACGATGTCGGCGTAGTCGGTGGTGTCGGTGAAGAACTGCTCGTGCACCACGGTAAACAGGTCAGGCCGAAGCAGGCCGCGGACGACGTCATTGTGATTCGGACAAACCGCCGCCGGATTCGAGTTGTAGACGAACAGCGCTTTCACTGGAGGATCGTCCACCACATTCAAGGCCTGACCCAGTTCGACCATATTGATGGTCCGCGCGACTCTTCCCAGCGAGGTTTGCATGAGATCCGCGCGTTCCAGGGCGGCGTTGTTTAATCCGAACGCAGCGCTGGTGGAGAGCTGGAAGCCGCCGCCAACCTCTTTCCACGATCCAGTGATGCAAGGAAGCATGGCGATCGTCCGCGAGGCCATGCCGCCATTCTCGGAGCGCTGCACCCCATAGTTCATGCGAATCGCCGCCGGCCGGCAGGTTGCGTACTCCACCGCGAGCTTCTCGATGTCGGCAGCGGACATTCCCGTCCACTGCGCAACCTTTTCCGGTGGATACTCCTGAACTTTGGCGCGCAACTCGTCGAACCCCACCGTGTGCTGGGAGACATAATCGGCGTCGTGAAGGTTTTGATTAATGATGACGTGCATCATGCCCAGCGCCAGCGCGACGTCTGTACCCGGGTTGATTGGAATATGCCAGTCGGCGCAAGCCGCAGTGCGCGTGCGATACGGATCAATCACCACCAGCTTGGCGCCATCGCGCCGGGCTTCTTCTATAAATGGCCACAAGTGCACGTTGTTGCCGTGAATATTCGCCGCCCACGCGATGATGTATTTGGAATGACGGAACTGCTCCGGCTCTGTCCCCAGGTTCGCGCCGTAAACCGACCGGACGCCCGCGCCACCCGCCTCCGAGCAAATGTTGCGCGCAAGCTGCGAAGCCCCCAGGCGATGAAAATACCGGCGGTCCATGGAACCGTAATTGAGCTTGCCCAGAGTCCCGCCGTAGGAGTACGGCAGGATGCTCTCGCTGCCAAACTCGGCGGCGATGCTCCGAAAGCGCGAGGTGATTTCGCCGAGCGCTTCATCCCAGGAAATGCGTTTGAAATTTTCAGTTGCTTGTGGAGCGACGGGCGTCCCCGCCGGTCCGGGTGTGGTGCGGGCGCCCTCGCCCGCGAAACCCTTGGGTCTCACCCGCCGCATCGGGTACAAAACGCGGTCCGGCGAGTAAACCCGATCCAGATATTTCGCGACCTTCGCACAGAGAAACCCGCGTGTCACCGGGTGCGCCGGATCGCCCTGGATCTTGACCGCCCGGCCGTCGTCCACTGTGATCAAGACTCCGCAAGCGTCCGGACAATCATGCGGACACGCGGCATGGACAACCTGTTTCACGATGTTCCGATTATACGGTGGGAAAAGCGTCGTTAGTCGTTGGCCAAGGGCAACAACCGCAGTTTTCAAGTTGGAAGCGATGAGCAGTTTTTTGTCTGCGTTCTCTGCGGGCTCGGCGGTAAAACGGTCTTGGCCAACGACCGACGACCAACGACGTTTCTATTTCATACCCACGTAGAGATCCACCTGCGCGTTTTGCGGGTCCCGGCTACGCTGGTCATAGATTTCGAAGTCGGTCTGGTAGGCCCGCTGCAGTTTCTTCTCGTCCTCCAGCTTCCAGATTCTCCGCCAGGCTCCGGGAACGACCTTCGGAAGCGGCCCCTCCTCGCTGGCGTGTACGGCAAAGTGCCCGCCAGGCACGGCTTTCAGCACCATGCCATCCGGCACAGTTGTCCCGTCCTTCACCATTCCGCCGATCACGAAACTATATTCGCCATTACGATCACTGGCGTAATCGGTGTAAACGGCATAGATATTCCCGCCGATCCGATTCGGAATCTTTTCTAGAATGCCGTCTTGGACGAACTTCTGCCACTGCCGCGGAATCATGCCGTCGGCGGTAGCTTCTTTCGCGTTTGTGGTCCGAACTTCAATTCCGATGACGAGAAATCCTGGCAAATCTGCGCGAGTAATAAGGGCCCTCCTTAGAAGTTTCGACTGCGTCTGCTCTCGGCCAACGACCGACGACAAACGACCAACGACTGCCTTACTAAATCTCCATCACTTCTTTTTCCTTGGCCTTGCTCATCTCTTCCATCTTTTTAATTTCGCCGTCGGTGAGCTTTTGAATTTCGTCCATGGAGCGCTTTTCTTCGTCTTCGGAGATCTTCTTGTCCTTCAGCGCTTTCTTGATCGCGTCGTTGCCGTCGCGGCGGATATTACGGACTGCCGTGCGATGGTCCTCGAGAACCTTGTGCAGATGTTTCACCATTTCCTTGCGGCGTTCTTCAGTCAGGGCGGGAATCGGCACGCGGATGATCTTGCCGTCGTTCATCGGATTGAGTCCCAGTTCGCCCGTGCGAATGGCCTTTTCAATACCCGACAATGAACTGGGGTCGAACGGCTGCACCGTGATCAACTGCGGCTCGGGCGCATGAACCGTGGCAATCTGATTCAGCGGCATCTGCGAACCGTAATAATCAACCGTCACTGAATCCAGCATATGCACCGACGCCCGCCCGGTGCGCGTTCCCACCAGCGCCTTGCGAAAATCGTCGACCGCCTTGTCCATGCGGGTCTTTAGTTGGGTGTAAGTTTCTTTGAGTCCGGGAACCGCCGCCATCGTAGGTTGCGCCATGTCTGTGCTCCCTCAGAAGTGAGCTGTAAGAAGTTAGTCGCGAAACGCTGAATTATAAACCGTTGGAGAGGTGTACTGGACTATTCATGACGGAGGCACGACCCGTGCCTTGATTACAGCCGTTAAAACACGATCCGAGGAGGGCACGGCTTCAGCCGTGCCCTTCCTGTTCTTGCCTGACAAAATTCTGGTTTGCGATCAATCCAGGAAAAACTTCTGGAATTTTTCAAGCACGAGGGCCGGCAGCTCCTCCCGCATCTTTTTCCCCTTGAATCCCAAGTCATGCCCCGCACCCTCCGCGGGCAGTAACAGAGTCTTTGCAGAAATCACCTTCCGCGCGCCTTCGATCTCGTCAATCGTCCCGAAGGGATCGCGGGTACCGCTCACGAACATCGTCCGGACCTCGATCTTGGGGAGATGCTGCGTCCGCGGCTTCTCGGGATGGCCGGGAGGGTGCAGAGGATAGGACAGCAGAAGCAGACCGTCCGCCAGTAGCTTCTCCTCCGCGACTGGCGTCTCTGCGACGAGCATGGACGCCTGACGGCCGCCGTAGCTTTGTCCGCCGAGGAAGAGACGGCCGGGGAAAAGCTTCCGCATTGCAGCCACTGCATGCTTCAGTCCCTCGCGATCACGGACCGCATCTCCGGGCCTGGGCGGGCCGTAGGGACGCTGCTGGCGAAACGGCAGATCACAACGCAGCACCGCGAAACCCGCTCCAGCAAAGGCCTCCGCCAGCGCCACCAGCAGGGCCATTTGGGCGTTGCCGCCAGCTCCGTGGGTTAGGATCAAGCTGCCGCCGACAGCGGATTCGGGGCGATGCAGGAATCCACGAACCGCAGGATCGGAGGAGGTATCGGAAAAGCGCTCGAAGGGCGTCATGGGACTAGAAATCCACCTAACTTACGCGCGTTCCACAAGCCGTAGTCAACGGTAATCTTGTCCATTGTCCCAGATCGCATCGAAAATAGGCCTGGCAAGTCACCTTACATGAAAACATTAATCGGTGGGCTCACGGGCGCCGCTTCGTCGGTCTCGCATTTGTCATTAGTTTGCTGATTGCCGCGTTATGGCTGCGCGACACGTGGGAGGATCGGAAACACGCCGTTCTTGTGAAATCACGGACACCTATTTTTGTGGGTGGGGGGAAATGAGCGTTGCGGAGATAAACAGCTCGCTATCGCTCAACCAACCACGACGTTTCAGGTTCAAAGGATTCGGTACTGGAAGAATTGCGCAACCATTGATATTGCTTTGCCCGACCGTCGAAAAGGGTTTTTCGTTCTGGGCAACGGCGACGTTTTAGTTAATCCGCCTTTACACTAAACCCACGATCCTAAGTTGGCTCTATCGGTGGCCTACCCCCGCCCATTCACCACATGCAACCGCATAAAATTCGTCGAGCCCGTGGACATCTGCGTTCCCGCGACCACACCCAGAATGTCTCCCGGCCTGAGCCTGCCGGTGCGGACCAGGTCGTGCTCGGCGGTTTCGACCATGCCATCGACGCTGAGGTTTTGTTCCCAGCACACCGGATGCACTCCCCACAGCAGGTTCATGCGATTGCAAACGTTGGCACGGCTGAAGGCATAAATGGTGGTGCGCGGACGGTACTTGGAAATCATGCGCGCGGTGTTGCCGGTGTCGGTGAAGACGGCGATGGCGGCCATGTCTACGTCTTCGGCAGCGTGCGCGATGGACTCGCAGATGGTCTCTGAAATCGAAAGCCCGGTGTGCTCGCGGCGACGGCGAATTTGCATGAACTCCGCCATATTGCTTTCCGCTTCGATCACGATTTTCGCCATCATGCAGACGGATTCCCGCGGATATTTTCCGCTGGCCGTCTCCGCCGAAAGCATGACCGCGTCGGTGCCGTCGAAGATCGCGTTGGCGACGTCGCTGGCTTCGGCACGCGTGGGGCGCGGATGTTCGATCATGGATTCCAGCATCTGCGTCGCGATGATCACCGGCTTGCGCCACTCGGCGGCGCGGCGGATCACATGCTTCTGGATCACTGGAACTTTCTCCGGAGGCATTTCTACGCCCAAGTCGCCGCGCGCCACCATCACGCCGTCGGCGGTTTCTAGAATTTCCTCCAGATGATCCAGTGCCTGCGGTTTTTCCAGTTTGGCAATCACGGGGACGTCTTGCTGGTGCGCTGCGATGATGTCCTTGACCTCGCGCACGTCCGAGGCCGAGCGCACAAAGGAGATCGCGACCATGTCCACGCCGTGCTCCAGGCCGAATTCGAGGTCTTTGCGGTCTTTGTCGGTAAGCGCCGGAATGGAAAGAGCTGCGCCCGGCAAGTTAATGCCCTGATTTTCCCCCAGCGTGCCGCCGTTGATGACCAGGCACTCAATGTCCTGGTCGCGCACGTGGTGCACTCGCAATTCGATCAAACCATCGGAGAGCAGAACGCGCGATCCAGCGCTGACTTCGTGGGGTAGGCCCTGGAACGTTGTGCCGATCAGTTCCGCCGTACCTTCGACCTCGCGAGCCGTGATGGTGACCATCTCGCCGGCCTTCAGCACCACCGGATGATGGTCCTTCAACAAGCCGGTGCGGATTTTGGGGCCTTGCAGGTCCTGAAGAATACAGATGGTGCGGCCTTCTTGCTCGGCCGCGTGGCGCAGGCTTTCGATGGAGCGTGCGTGGTCGGCGTGCGATCCGTGGGAGAAGTTCAGGCGAGCGACGTCCATGCCGAGCTGCATCAGTTCGCGCAGCGCGGGCTCGGTGCGGCAGGACGGGCCGATGGTGCAAATGATTTTGGCCCGGCGGCGGGAAACTGCGCCGGTTGGCTGGCACTCAGAACTGCTAGCGACGGGATTGAGACTTTGTTCGTTCAATGGCTCACCGGTGCGGGATCGGGATGGACTATTCTACCTGCTTCAACCGATCGGCGATTCGGAGAAAGGAGGCCAGCACCTTTTCGCCAATCCTGGCTTCGTACGTGCGATCAGCACGTTCTCTTCCGTCAAAGAATCCTGGGCCCAGTACTGGCGCTCGTCACCCAAAGGGAGTCCGCCACACTCGCTGTCGACTCCGGTCAGAAACAAGAAATCGGAAGCCCAACTTTTTTCTCCAACGAGGGCAGTTCATGCAGGATTCCATTGATCTTACGCACTGCCAAGAGGAGGCCTAGCTGGCCATTCCGCGCATTCTCAACCGTTTCGGTTGAGGAGCCTCACACGCCAGGTTTGGAGTGTCGGCAAGACTTTTCTTCTAGCAAGTGCGGTGTTTGCCAACGACGGTTACTTAGAACTTCTAGCCCCATTCAGCTCATAGCCCAGCCGGGTGCGCGGGAAAAGTATGGCATTGAACTCGGAGCCGATCAGGATCACCAGCGAGACCAGATACATCCACACCAGCAGCGCAATTCCCACTCCCAGCGAGCCGTAGATCACGCCGTAGTTCGCGTAGTGCTGCAAATACCATCCAAAAATAATGGTAACGACGAACCACATCATGGTGGCCAGGGTCGCGCCGGGTAGCACACTGTGCCAGGGCTGAGTGCGGGGGACGGCATTGTGATAAATGAGAGCAATGACCGCTACGCTGGTGGAGATCGCAATCAGCCAGCGGACAAACATCCACATCAGATAAAGGTAGGGGCTGAACTCGTGGCCGATGGCAGACAGGACGCGGAGTTCAATCCGGTTTCCGAAGGCCACCAGGATAGTTGCAAGGCTTAGCGGAATGCCGGCGAGGACGACCAGATACAGCGAGACCAGCCTCTCTTTGATGAGGCCCCAGACCTTCGGTAGTTCGTAAGAGCGGCGAAAGCCTTCCATCCAGGAAATCATCACGCCCGATGCGAGCCAGAGGGCCAGCAGGGTCGTGGTCACAATCACCCCAACGGAGTGCGGAGGACCCTTCCGCAGGTAAGCCTGCGCGGTCGCCGTCCCGGTGGGCAGGATTTCCTTGAGGGCCTCGGAGATTTCTCCCAGCAGGGCCTGGGTGTTGCGGCGCGAGGCCAGCACCGATCCTACGGCCAGCAGCGACGGGAAGAAGGTCAGGATGGACGAGTAGGCAGACGCCTTGGCAATTGCGAAGGCATCGTGTTGAAACGATCGCCAGAAAGCTTGCCGCAGCAGATCGAGGAATCGCAGCATCAACCGTGCCAGAGTAGTGGTGCCGGACGGTTCCAGCAAGTGGAGAGTGGGGCCAGGTTCCTGGTCGGACACTCGTTGTGGGTCAGCGTGCATGGATCAAGGGAGCAAAACGAAAGGGCGGATTTCTCCGCCCCTTCGCGTCTTGCTGAATTACTCCGCCGTAAGTTCCTCGGTCTCGCCTTCGGTACGCATGAGCTCGAGCGCACGCTCGGCCTCTTCGTAGGCTTGCGAGACTTCCTCCTGCACCTTGGCGGCGGCCTCTTCCATTTCTGGCGAGAGGCGCACGTTGCGGTAATACTCCATGCCGGTGCCGGCAGGAATGAGGCGTCCCACGATCACGTTCTCTTTCAGGCCGCGCAGGTGGTCCACCGATCCGTTGATGGAAGCTTCGGTGAGCACGCGCGTGGTTTCCTGGAACGACGCCGCCGAAATGAACGAGTCGGTCGAGAGCGACGCTTTGGTGATGCCGAGCAACAGCGGCCGGCCGGTTGCCGGCTTGCCGCCTTCGCGGATCACGCGTTCGTTCTCTTCGCGGAAGCGGAACTTATCGATCTGCTGTTCAAGCAGGAACTGGGTGTCGCCCACGTCCTCGACTTTGACCCAGCGCATCATCTGGCGGACGATCACTTCAATGTGCTTGTCCGAGATGTTGACGCCTTGCAGGCGGTAAACTTCCTGGATTTCGTTCACCAGGTAAGCCTGCAGTTCTTTCTCGCCCAGCACCGCCAGAATGTCGTGCGGATTGAGCGGGCCGTCCATCAGCGGTTCACCCGCCTTCACGCGCTCGCCTTCCTGCACGTTGATGTGCACGCCGCGCGGAACTGAGTATTCCTTCTCGGTCCCGTTATCGGCTTGCACGTAGAGTTTGCGCTGTCCCTTGGCCACTTCACCGAACTTGACCGTGCCATCGATTTCGCTGATGACCGCAGTCTCGTGCGGCTTGCGGGCTTCGAACAGCTCGACCACGCGCGGCAGACCACCGGTGATGTCCTTGGTCTTCGTGGTCTCGCGCGGGATCTTGGCCAGCACGTCGCCCGGATGCGCGGTGTCGCCTTCCTGCACCATGAGGTGGGAACGCGACGGCATGAGGTAACGCTTGCTGGTCTTGCCTTTGATGACAATCGCCGGCTGGCGCTTCTCATCGGGGGCGTCCGCAACCACGTGGCGCGACAGGCCGGTCACTTCGTCCACTTCTTCGTGGAGCGTGACCCCTTCCTGCAGGTCCTTGAACTGCACGGTGCCGCCGATTTCGGTCAGGATGGCGAAGGTATAAGGATCCCATTCGACCATGATCTGTCCGAGCGTGACCGGATCGCCTTCGTTGACCTTGAGGCGCGCGCCGTAAACCACGGAATAGCGCTCGCGCTCGCGGTTTTTGTCGTCAACCACAGCAATCGATCCCTGGCGGTTCATCACCACCAAGTCTCCAGTCTTCGATTTCACCGTCTGCAGCCCGATGAAGCGCACCGCGCCGTTGGTCTTGGCTTCAAGCCGTGACTGTTCGGAAACTCGCGATGCCGTACCGCCGATGTGGAAGGTACGCATGGTGAGCTGGGTTCCGGGTTCGCCGATGGACTGCGCGGCAATGACTCCGGTGGCCTCGCCGAGTTCGACGAGACGTCCAGATGCCAGGTTGCGGCCGTAGCACATCACGCAGACTCCGCGCTTCGATTCGCAGGTGAGCACGGAACGGATTTTCACCCGCTCGATGCCCGCGGCCTGAATCGCGCTGGCCAGGTCTTCGGTGATCTCGTTGTTGATGTCCACGATCACGTTGCCGTCGTAGTCTTTGATTTTCTCGAGCGACACCCGGCCGACAATGCGGTCGCGCAGCGGCTCGATGATTTCGCCGGCTTCGACGATTCCAGCCACGTAGATCCCGTCCACGGTGCCGCAATCGTATTCGCTGATGATGACGTCTTGCGCAACGTCCACCAGGCGGCGGGTCAGGTAGCCGGAATCGGCGGTTTTTAGCGCCGTGTCCGCCAGTCCCTTACGGGCGCCGTGAGTGGAAATGAAGTACTGCAACACCGTCAGCCCTTCGCGGAAGTTCGCCGTGATCGGGGTTTCGATGATTTCGCCCGACGGCTTGGCCATCAGTCCGCGCATACCGGAGAGCTGGCGAATCTGCTGTTTCGATCCGCGAGCGCCAGAGTCGGCCATGATGTAAATCGGATTGATGATGCCTTCCTTGTCGCGCTGCTGCATCTGGCCAAACATTTCATCGGCAACTTTTTCCGTGATCGCCGACCAGATTTCGATGACCTTGTTGTAACGCTCGCCGTTGGTGATGGCGCCGTCGAGGTATTGCTGCTGCACCGCGACCACCTGCTTCTCGGCGTCTTTCACCAGCGTCTTCTTGTTGTCGGGAATGACCATGTCGTCGATTCCGATGGACAATCCGGCGCGGGTGGCGAAGCGGAACCCAAGTTCCTTCACTTCGTCGAGCATTTTGACCGTCACTTCTAGGCCGTACTGCAGGTAGCAGAAGTTGACCAGTTGTCCGATTCCCTTTTTCTTCAGCAAGCCGTTGATGTAGGGCATGCCTTCGGGAAGATGATCGTTCAGAATCGCGCGTCCCACGGTGGTGTTGAGGAATGCGCGTTCGTAAGCGACCGGGTCGGTGTGCACGATGTCCTGATCGTCGTAGGCGGTCGTGAGGTCAATCACCTCGCCGCTATAACGCAAACGGATCGGGGTCAGGGTCTCAATCTCTCCGGCTTCGACCGCCATCAGAACTTCATCAATGTTGGCGAACGCGCGGCCTTCACCCTTAGCGCCGGGCTTGCCCTTGGTCAGGTAGTAGAGGCCGAGGACCATGTCCTGAGTAGGAACGGTGATCGGCTGGCCGGATGCCGGCGACAGAATGTTGTGCGACGACAGCATCAACACACTGGCTTCAACCTGCGCTTCCGGAGACAGCGGAATGTGCACCGCCATCTGGTCGCCGTCAAAGTCAGCGTTGAACGCCGTGCAAACCAGCGGGTGAATCTTGATTGCCTTGCCTTCCACCAGCACCGGTTCAAATGCCTGAATGCCGAGGCGGTGAAGAGTGGGAGCGCGGTTCAGCAGTACGGGATGATCTTTGATGACCTCTTCGAGGATGTCCCAGACGATCGCATCCTGCTGCTCGACCATTTCCTTCGCCTGCTTAATGGTGGTGCAGTGCCCGGTCTGTTCGAGGCGGTGGTAGATGAACGGCTTGAACAATTCAAGCGCCATCTTCTTGGGCAAGCCACACTGATGCAGCTTGAGCTCGGGACCGACCACAATGACGGAGCGGCCCGAGTAATCCACGCGCTTGCCGAGCAGGTTCTGGCGGAAGCGGCCCTGCTTGCCTTTCAGCGTATCGGAGAGCGACTTCAGCGGACGGTTGTTGGCGCCGCGCAGGACACGGCCACGACGGCCGTTATCAAACAAGGCGTCAACAGCTTCCTGCAGCATGCGCTTTTCGTTGCGCACGATAACTTCGGGCGCGTGCAGGTCCATCAGCTTCTTCAACCGGTTGTTGCGGTTGATCACGCGGCGATAAAGATCGTTTAAATCGGAAGTGGCAAAACGTCCGCCGTCTAGTGGAACCAGGGGACGCAGCTCCGGCGGAATCACCGGAATCACGTCGAGAATCATCCAGTTCGGCTTGTTGCCGCTCTTGCGGAAGGCTTCGACCACTTTCAACCGCTTGGCGTATTTCAAGCGCTTCTGCAGCGAATTCTCGTGCCGCATCTTCTCGCGCAGCTCGCCGGAGAGCGTATCGATCTCCACGCGCTTCAGCAGTTCCTTGATCGCTTCCGCGCCCATCATCGCCTTGAAACCAGCGGGTCGATATTGCTGGTCGAGTTCGCGGTACCGGGTTTCGTCCTTGATGACCTCGTGATCCTTGACCGGCGCATCGCCGGGCTCGATGGTCACGTAGGCCTCGAAGTAGAGGATGGCCTCGAGATCGCGCAGGGAAATATCGAGCAGGTGGCCGATGCGGCTAGGCAGTCCTTTGAAGAACCACACATGCGAGCACGGCGACGCCAGCTCGATGTGGCCTAGGCGCTCGCGGCGGACCTTCGACAGCGTGACTTCCACGCCGCACTTGTCGCAGATCACTCCGCGGTGCTTCATGCGCTTGTACTTGCCGCAGAGGCACTCCCAATCGGTAACCGGGCCAAAAATGCGGGCGCAGAACAGGCCATCGCGCTCCGGCTTGAAGGTGCGGTAGTTAATGGTTTCGGGCTTCGTCACCTCGCCATGCGACCAGCTCCGGATTTTTTCCGGAGAGGCCAGGCTGATGCGGATGGCGTCGAAATCTGCAACCGGGTTTGCCAGGTCAAAAGGACTTGAACGGAACAAGGGCTTCCTCCACTTCCTGCTCTCAAGGGGCTAGTGACCAGTCATCACGGCCACTCGCCAGTTTTTTTGTGTTCCGCTGGGGCTGAGAGCGCCTGCCTCGCGAAACTATTTCTAAAAGTCTTCAGTAAATCGGACTAATCCGCTGCCGCGCTCAACACCGGCTTCTTCTCGCCTGCCTTGATCAACTCCACATCAAGACAAAGCGATTGCAGCTCGCGGATCAGCACGTTAAACGATTCCGGCACGCCCGGCTCCATGGCAGCTTCGCCCTTGACGATGGCCTCGTAAATCTTGGTGCGGCCGTACACGTCGTCGGACTTGGCTGTCAGCAGCTCTTGAAGGATGAACGCTGCACCGTAAGCTTCCAGCGCCCAAACTTCCATTTCTCCAAAACGCTGTCCGCCGAATTGCGCCTTTCCGCCCAACGGCTGCTGGGTGATCAGCGAATACGGTCCGATCGACCGCGCGTGGATCTTGTCGTCCACCAAGTGCGACAGCTTCAGCATGTAGATGTAACCGACGGTCACCGGCTGTTCGAATTTGTCGCCAGTCATGCCATCGTGCAGCGTGGTCTTGCCGGATTCAGGCAATCCCGCGCTCTTCAGTAGCGCCTTGATTTCGTACTCGCGCGAGCCGTCGAACACCGGCGACCCGGTGAATACGCCGCCGCCCAGGCCTTCGGCTACCGCCATCAGCTCATCGTCGGGAACGTCGGCAATTTCCTGCTCCAGCGTTGTGCCCTTGAACAAGTTCTTCAGTTCGCGGCGAACGGTTTCTTCGCGCGAATTCTCCTTGAGGAACTCGGTGATCTTCTTTCCGAGTTCATGTCCCGCCCAGCCGAGGTGGGTTTCGAGAATCTGACCCACGTTCATACGGGAAGGAACGCCCAGAGGGTTGAGCACGATTTCGACCGGAGTGCCGTCTTCCAGGTAAGGCATGTCCTCGTCGGGCAGAATGCGGGCAATCACGCCCTTGTTTCCGTGACGGCCGGCCATTTTGTCGCCGACACTCAGCTTGCGCTTCATGGCGACGTAAACCTTGACCAGCTTGATCACGCCCGGCGGCAGTTCGTCGCCCTTGGTCAGCTTGTCCTTCTTTTCCCCAACGATCTTTTTCAGAACGTCAATCTGGCGCGAAGTCATCTCCTCAATCTCGTCAATCTGCTCATTCACCCGCGGATCTTTGTCGTTGTACTTAATGCGCTTCAGGTTCCG
>Ga0066789_10000185_pt1 | contig 21817 bp, 11 predicted proteins | sample OrgsoiDNA2013049_FD_70960 | JGI IMG/M metagenome (GOLD analysis project Ga0066789, IMG submission 70960) | Permafrost soil microbial communities from the Arctic, to analyse light accelerated degradation of dissolved organic matter (DOM) -... | ecosystem: Environmental > Terrestrial > Soil >...
TGTAACCGGAGCGTCGGGTGTGAAAATGACCGGCCCCTACGACTACGTGCCGCCCAACTACTGGCTCACCGACACGCAAGCTGGTGGAGCGTACGGATTCAATACCGAGACCAGTCCCGGCCCGGTAATCCCCACACTTGAAAGCTTGAAGCGCTTCATTCCCGCCGACCATCTGTGGCCAATCGACGATTACTGGAATTACCACGCCGGCGGCGAACGCTTTACCACGATTAACACATTCACGAATGGACTGGAGCAGCGCTATGGCAAAGCCGACGGTTTGGACGATTTTCTGCGCAAGTCACAAGCGATGAATTACGAGGCCCAGCGCGCAATGTTCGAGGCCTACGGCCGAAACAAATACACTTCCACCGGGGTCATCCAGTGGATGCTGAACAACGCCTGGCCCTCACTGATCTGGCATCTTTACGACTACTACCTGGTCCCGTCCGGCGCGTACTTCGGAACCAAGAAAGCCTGCGAGCCCCTTCACCTCCAGTACTCCTACGATGACAACTCGGTCGCGGTGGTGAATGCTTATGACCACGACTACACGGGACTGAAAGTGAAGGCGTCTATCTACGACATCAAGGCCGAGGAAAAAGCCTCAAAGGATCTGACCCTGGACATTCCCGCGGATAGCAGCACGCGTGCGTTTCAGTTGCCCGCCGTGGAAGGCATCTCTTCAACCTACTTTCTGAAACTCGAGTTGCAGGATGCCTCCGGGGAACGCCTCAGCGACAATTTCTACTGGCTCTCGACCAAGCAAGACGTTCTCGACTGGCCGAAGAAACTCGACACCGTGTACACGCCGCAAAGCGCTTACGCTGACCTGAGCGAGTTGAGCAATCTGCCCGCAGTGAAGCTGTCCGTGCAAACTACGCTATCGCGACGAAGCGCAGGACAGGAGGTTCACGCCGTGGTGCAAAACCCAAGCTCCAATCTGGCATTCATGGTCCACCTGCGATTGGCGAACTCCAAGAACGGAGAGGATATCGTTCCCATTTTCTGGGACGAGAATTACTTCTCCCTGTTGCCCGGAGAAAAGCGCGAAGTCAGCGCGCACTTCGCCGGTTTGGCGACCGCAGCTGGTGCTGTCTTGGTGGTGGACGGATGGAACGTAGTGCCTCACCGCGCGAATCTACTGTTGAAGTGAACCGGAAGGATCTTGTTATGCGAAATGTGCTGACGCTCCTTGCCTTGCTTTTCTGCACCGCCTGCGCCTGGGCGCAGCAGTTGTCAGTCCGCTGGGAAGAGTTGACTGCCGAAGATTTCCGCAGCGCGATCCAGCAGTCGCAGGGCACATGCCTGCTGCCGTTTGGAATCCTGGAAAAACATGGGCCACACTTGCCCCTGGGAACCGACCTCCTCAACGTGCGTCACGCCGCGTTGGCCGCCGCCCAGCAGGAATTCGCGGTAGTTTATCCGGAATATTACTTCGGGCAGATCTTTGAGGCCCGCCATGAACCTGGGACCGTGGCCTACAGCTCACACCTGCAACTGGAGCTGTTGCAGGAAACCACGGATGAGATGGCGCGCAATGGCTGCAAGAAAGTTATTATCGTGAACGGCCACGGGGGCAACGAGCATCTGCTCCCGTTTTTTGCGCAGACACAATTGGAAAGGGCCCACGACTATGTGGTTTACATCTTTGGACTGCCCGAGCGTCCGGCGGGCGGGCCGCCACGCAAAACATCGATGGACATGCACGCTGGTGAGAACGAAACGTCCACCATGCTGATTAGTCGCCCCGACCTGGTGCACATCGATCGTGCCGGAAAAGAATCCGGAGCGGACCAGGCGCGCATGGCATTGCCGGATACGCTTTACACCGGAATCTGGTGGTACGCACGTTTTCCAGAGCATTACTCAGGAGATGGTTCAGCGGCAACACGCGAGCTTGGCGAATACGACATGCAGGCTTGGATCGCGTCCATCGCGAAGGCAATTCAGGCGATGAAATCCGACAAGACCAGCCTGCAGTTGCAGAATGAATTTTTTGAGAAGGCGAAGCACCCTCTGGAGACACCCCAGTAGAAACGAGTGGGCGTCTCCAATCGTCGCTGCGCCCGACGCTGTTTCTCCTGCTATAGTGTCCGCCAAGCGAATGGCCTTACGCTGCTCGTCTGAATCCTGTATTGGACGCAAGAAAAGGGAAGCGATGGTTACGATCCGAGATGTCGCGAAGGCGAGTGGATTCTCTTCCACTACGGTGTCGATTGTTCTCAATAACGCTCCTCTGGCGCGCTACATCCCGGTTTCGACTAAGAAAAAAATTGAGAGCGCGGCCAAGAAACTGGGATACCGGCCGAACCTCTTCGCGCGCTCACTGCGCAGCCGCCGCACTCATGCCGTCGGGGTCATGGTTTTCGACATCACCGATCCTTTCTGCACCCTGGTGTTGAGGGGCATCGAGAATTCCCTCTTCCAGTCTTCGTTCTTGCCCATTCTTACCGACGTGCACAATGAGCGCAGCCGGTTTGAGCGATACCTGGAGATGTTGCTGGAGCGCCAGGTGGAAGGGCTGATCGTGGTGGCGAACTGGCTATTCGTAAACATCGACGTGCTCGCGGACCTAGAGAAGAGCCGTATTCCAACCACGGTGATTGGGCGGGAGTTGAAGAACGACTCGATCAGCTCCGTCATCGTGGACAACGAACTGGGTACCTACGCCGCGATCGAACACCTGCACTCGCTCGGTCATCGCCAGATAGCTTTCATTCGAGGGCCAAAGACCTTAGGCGACAGTGCGCCCCGCTGGCGAGGAATTCGGTCTTTTGCCCGAGCCAACGGTCTGGAAATCGATCCCCAGCTGGTTGTGGACCTGCCGGAGTCACGCGACCCCGTTTCCGGATTCGAGGCCGGGTTTGAACTGACGGAGAAACTGATTCAGCTGCGCCGCCCATTTACCGCCTTGATGGCGTTCGACGACCTCACCGCCTTCGGCGCCATACGGGCGTTGGCCAAAGGCAACATCCATGTTCCCGAGCAGTGCTCGGTGGTTGGCTTCGACGATGTGGCCGCCTCCAGTTTCTACACCCCTCCGCTGACCACGGTGCGTCAGCCCATGGAGATTATGGGCGCCATGGCGACTGGCATCGTTCTGGATGGAATCAGCGCAGTGACGGAAAAACGCAAGTTTCCCGCGGCGCACCGCAAGGTGGCGCCGGAACTGGTGGCACGAGGGTCCACCCGCCAGCTCTCAGGGGCCTGAGGAGTCCATTTCCGTGCGTCACGGGCCACTTTTTCGCTTGACACTCAACCGCAACATCTAGCAGTATTGAAACGTTTTAATAAACTTTTTCCCCTAGGATTGCAGGATCCCTTGGTCCTGTGTTGTGGATTGATAAACTGGCCCGCTCTGAACTCCGCCGTTCCCGGTCGCAAGGAGGAAAGCATGAACCCGATTTCCAAGGTTTTAACTTTGGCGTTTTTCCTGACGATCCTGGCTGCCACTTCGGTCGAGGCCAGCATCACTGGCAGCATTTCTGGGGTGGTAAGCGATTCGAGCGGCGCGGTGGTCAGCGGCGCGACGGTCACTGCCACGAACATCCAAACCGGAGTGCAGATCAAGCTTAAGACAGACCCAAGGGGCTTCTATAATTTCGCCGCCCTGCAGATCGGGACCTACACCGTTGAGGTGCAGGAGACAGGGTTCAAAACCGCGAAGCGGACGGATATGGTGATCGATGCCAACTCCACCCTGCGGGCAGATTTCGCCCTGCAAGTGGGCCAGAGCGTGGAAGAAGTCACTGTTACGGCGGAAGCCCTCCACATCGAAACCGAAAGCACTCAGATGGGCCAGGTCATCACCGGTAAGACCATGACTGCGGTGCCGCTGAATGGCAGGGCCTATACCGACCTACTGGCGCTTCAGCCGGGCGTTTCTCCGTATACGGCCACTGATAGCGGGACCGCAGGTATCAGTGACCGCCCCGTGGATGGGGGCTTGAACTCGGGCAACCAGTCGGTGAACGGGCAGCGGGAAGCGGCGAATGGCTTCATGGTGAATGGTTCGAACGTGGAGGAAGGCAAGAACAACGGTGCAGCCATTATCCCGAACCTGGATTCGATCGCTGAATTTCGCATCATCACCAACAACTTCGACTCCGAGTATGGGAACTACAGCGGCGGACAAGTGAATGTGGTCACGAAATCCGGCAATAATGGCTTGCATGGAAGCGGTTTTGAATTTCTCCGCAACACCGCGCTGGATGCGAAAAACTATTTCGCAGCTTCCACCGACAAGACTCCGGTTTACCGACAGAACCAGTTCGGAGGCACGCTCGGCGGACCGATCAAGAAAGACAAGACCTTCTTTTTCGTGGACTACCAGGGCACGCGTCAGACCCAGGCCCCGACAGTGAACACGCAGATGCCGGATTCGGGAAATTTTTCGGGGGTTTTTGATCCTACGAGCCCGTTCAGCAACAGCAGCGACGCAAACAACAACCCAATCGCATCCGCCGTCAACGGTCCGAACTGGGCGAGTGTTCTCGCGGGACGATTGGGTTACGCGGTCAACAACGGTGAGCCGTACTACTACACCCAGACCACCATCGACCCGACGACCGTTGACCCCGTCACTGGGATTGGGACCCCGTACGGGTCAGATTGCACCCTGCCGTCGCAGTGCGTGTTTCCTAACGCGGTGATTCCAAAGGTGACCTCTGGAGGTTCAGCCTGGTCGCCGGTGGCAGTCAGCATGGTGAACCTTGGCCTGATTCCGCAGCCGAACCAGGGCAATTTTTTCAACACCTCGGCTTATGCGCAGACACTGAGTGACAACAAAGGTGGGATCCGCATTGACCAGAACACGAGGTTTGGAAGTTTTTTTGGATACTACTTCATCGATGACTACACGCTGAATTCTCCGTATCCGAGCGGTGGAGCATCCGTCCCGGCGGGCAGTTTCGCGTACAACGCCCTCACCGATGGCCGCGCCCAACTGATCAACCTGGGCTATACCAGGAACATCGGCGCTTATTCAGTGAATGAACTCCGGTTGAGCTATATGCGAAACGCCCTTCACCTGGGTCAGCCACAGGGTGGCGTGGGTTCCAACTACAGCCTTTCTAATCTGGGTTTTACGACGCCCTGGAACGCGACTACGGGGGGAATAAGCCCCATCGCGCCGCAACTCGAGGGCGTCCCTTACATCACGTTCAATAATTTCGCAATCGGCGTGCCCCAGGTCACCACCCGGCAATACAACAACTCGTATCAGGTGCTGGACAACTTCACTAAAGTTTACGGCACCCACACGATAAAGTTCGGCGGACAGTTCCACTACGATCAAATCAACGAGCGTAATCTGGCTGCGGAGAACGGCCAGTACTCCTTCACCGGTGGCGAAACCGGCAACGACTTTGCTGATTTTCTGATTGGCGCTCCCGACAGCTTGACCCAGGCCAGCCCACAGATTCTCGACTCCCGCAGCAGGTACTACGCACTCTATGGACAGGATAGCTGGCGCGTCACCTCGAACCTGGTTTTCAACTATGGCCTGCGCTGGGAAGCCAGCATGCCGTGGTACGACACGCAGAACAAGATTGAGACGATCATTCCTGGCCAAGAGTCGGTAAAGTTTCCGGGCGCTCCCACGGGATGGGTGGTGGCCGGTGATCCGGGAGTCCCACGTACCCTGGCGCCCACCCGATGGGGCAACTTCTCGCCCCGGCTGGGTCTGGCCTATTCCCCGGGCGCGTCATCGGGCTGGCTCAGCAAACTGACCGGCGGACCTGGAAAGACTAGCATCCGCGTCGGCGCCGGTTTGTATTACACCTCGGTCGAGGACCTGTCGCAGTTCCTTGAAGTCGGCGACCCACCCTATGGTTTGTATTACGGCAGTGCGCAGCCGCCAATGCTGGAAACACCTTACATCGTCCGCTCCGACGGATCGCAGGTGGGGCAGCGTTTCCCCTTCCCATTCCCTCCTACCAACGTTTCCCCGCAGAATCCGGATACGACATTTCCGTGGCCGCAAGTGGAACCCATCTCATACGGATTCTCTTTCAATCATCAAAATAAGTTGCCGTATTCGGAGCACTACGAATTCTCAATCCAGCGCCAAATCGGATCGAGCACGGTGATGAGCGCCAGCTATGTGGGAAATCAGGGGCACCACCTGGTTACTTCCATTGAGGCTAACCCTGCGAACCCAGCACTCTGTTTGTTCTTAAGCGATCCTGCCAACCTCGCCCCGAACAGTCCGGTCTGCGGCCAATTCAGCGAGACGCCGCCCTTCGACTCGAGTACCGGAATCAGCACTCCCTACGTCACGGCGACCGGCCAAGTCATCCCTTCGGTTCGGCCACTGGGACCGCTGTTCGACACCAACCCGTATGTGTCCACGGTGGCGAACTCGCGCTACAACTCGTTGCAGCTCGGTCTCGACCACAAGACCGGATCGCTGACGTTCGGCGCCGCCTATACCTACAGCAAGTGCCTGGACAACGCATCCGGCCTGCAGGATTCCACTTACCCTTTTGATCCGCGGCGCAGCATCGCGCTTTGCAATTTCGACGTCACCCAAAGTTTTGTTTTCAGCTACAACTGGCTATTGCCGTTTGACCGTTGGGTCAGCTCAGGCTGGGGCAAAGCGGTGGCCAGAGGCTGGGCCCTATCGGGCATTACACGGTTCGCCACTGGGTTGCCCATCACGCTGTCGGAGAATGACGACAATTCGTTGATCGGCGCCAACGCGGTACCGGTGGATGTACCTAACTTCACCCCGGGCAAGGTCCTGTCGTACAGCAACCCGCGAAGTCGACTGCCTTACTTCAACGTTTCGCTGTTCACCAAGGAGCAAATGGGCCAGTTTGGCAACTCCCGCCGGCGCTTTTTCCATGGCCCGGGACTGAACAACTTCGACATGAGCCTGTCGAAGACCACGAAGATTACGGAAAGCAAGCAACTGGAACTGCGACTTGAGGCGTTCAACCTGTTTAACCACGCTCAATTTCTGAATCCCAGCGGCGAAATCAATTCGGGCTTTCCCAGCTATGCAGGTGGTGTGAATCAGGGCGGAACGTTTGGCATAGTCACGTCAGCCAGAGACGCTCGCATCCTGCAGGTCGGCGTGAAATTTGAATTCTGAGGGCATAATCCGGGCTACTGGCACCGTCAACATCCCGCGGCAAGTCCAGTGTGGAGTGAGGTTTACATTCTGATCCCTTTACTGCCACGCCGCGGTGGTTCGAAGCGTAGTCGTACAATCGGCTGAAGAAGGCACATGACAAGAACGGATTTCCGCAGTTCGTGCTGAAGTGGCATGACCGGATTCGGAGTGAAATCGCCTGTTCTCAGCAGGTATAATTCCCGGCGAGCTTGATGGAGGGTTGCAATGGCAAGACTGTCGCCCCTTGCTCTTGCGGCGATATCTGCAATCACCTTCGCCACCGGGCGCCCCGTTCGCCCCCTGTTTAAAACCCAATCATCTGAGTGTCAAAATCAACAAGGGCGTATGTGGACCGGCTGCTGCTGGGGTCGAGGTTTACTTTCTGATAATGGGGTTTAAATGATAGGCAAACATTTTTTCGTTGTTGCCGTCGTTGCGTCCGCGATCAGTTACGGCGCGGCGCAGACCATCAGCGTTGACATGACTCCGAGCCACGTCAAAAAGATCATCATTCCCAACCAGATGCTGGGCGCGGGGATTGACCGCATCCCGCAAAGCGTCATTGACTCAGCGTTCACCAAGCCGGTGATTGATCGCGTCCTCGAAGCCGGATGGGGCCCGGTGACCTTTCGCCAGAATACCGAGCTTTATACCGAAGCCTGGCATTGGAACCCGAAAGGGGTGTGGAGCGATCCAAGCGGCAAGGGCTACTTTGTCGGCGATTCAACGCCTGTCGAAATGCTCCGCTACAGCTACGGATATCCGTTGCCGCACCGAGGGGTGACCCGCGATGACGGGACGGACACGGTCGGATATTCGCGCCTGACTGATGGTGACCTGAATACATACTGGAAGAGCAATCCTTATCTTACGAAGCCATTCACCGGCGAAGACGATTCGCTGCACCCGCAATGGATATTTTTCGATCTGGCGAGCTCGCAGAACGTTGACGCGATCCGAATTGCGTGGACTGATCCCTACGCCGCGCAATACGCGGTTCAGTTCTTCACCGGCGATGATCCAATTCACCTTCCCAACCGCGGAGTATGGCAGACGTTCCCTTTCGGCCTGATTACCACCGGCAAAGGTGGGACGGCTACGATCCGCCTGTCGTCTTCGCCGATTCCGGCGCGCTGGGTGCGCATCTGGATGACCGAATCGTCGAACACCTGCGATTCTCACGGGTCCGGTTCTCCCGGTTCCAACGACAAGAGAAATTGCGTGGGCTATGCGATTCGTGAAATCTCGATGGGTACGCTGGGAGCGAACGGCGAATTTCACGATCTGCTGCGGCACACTCCCGATCAGGACCAGACTCCGACCTACTGCTCGTCGGTTGATCCCTGGCATGAAGCTGCAGACATGGATCACAGTGGAAACGCGCAAGTCGGCTTTGATCTTTTCTATACCGGTGGCTTCACGCGGGGCCTGCCCGCGATCATACCGATCGCGCTGATTTACAGCACGCCCGAAGATGCGGCTGCAGAGGTCCAATATCTTAAGAACCGCAACTATCCAGTTTCCTACATCGAAATGGGCGAAGAGCCGGACGGCCATTACATGCTGCCGGAAGATTATGCGGCACTCTACGTGCAGTTCGCGGCGGCCATTCACAAGGTGGATCCATCCATCAAGTTGGGCGGGCCGATTTTTACCGGGGAGAACAAAGACATCGAGGTCTGGGCCGACTCAAGTGGAAATCCGTCATTTACGAATCGATTCATCAATTACCTGAAGGCACACCGAGCTCTTCAGGATCTGGCTTTCTTCTCGTTCGAACACTATCCATTTGATCCCTGCAAGTTCCAGTGGGGAAGCCTTTACGACGAACCTGCGCTGGTTGCCGGAATTATGCAGGTCTGGCGCGATGACGGCGTTCCGCCCAACGTGCCCATGTTGATCACCGAGTCCAATATTTCCTCGCAGGATTCGGAGAACTCGGTGGACATCTTCGGGGCGCTTTGGCTGGCGGACTATGTCGGCTCGTTCTTCACCGCCGGAGGCGATGGGCTTTATTACTTTCACTACATTCCCATGGGCGTGCATTACGGGTGCAATCACTCGGCAGGCACTTTTGGATTTTTCAACGTCGACGCCAAGGGCCAGGTCACGCAGCCACTTTCGCAATTCTTCGCCAGTCAGCTGATCAACCTTGAGTGGCTGAAGCCAGGGTCGGAAGAGCACAAGCTATTTGCCGCCGACAGCGATATCCAAGACGGCGCGGGACACACGCTTGTGACCTCCTACGCTGTGCGGCGGCCAGACGGCGATTGGGCACTTCTCATTGTTAATAAGGACCAGGAAAACGCACATTCGATCCGGCTGCGTTTTCGGAACGCCGATTCAAAGACGGAAAGTTCTTTCACCGGAGCGGTGCAGTCCGTGGTCTTCGGGCGGGCGCAATATGTCTGGCAGCCACTGAAGAAGATGGCGGACCCAGACGGACCGGCTGTACATTCTGAGTTGCAAGTGAACGCCACGACGATGTTCGATCTCCCGGCGTCGTCCATCACAGTGCTGCGGGGGAAATTGGGAACGATCCGCTGAATTACCGACACACTAAACCATGATACTTGCGGGCGACATTGGCGGAACCAAATGTACTCTGACGCTTTTTGACTGCGCGGGCGGCCAACTCAAGCCGCTGCTGCGCAGTAGTTCGCCTACTCACGAAGTCGCCAGCATGGAGGCGCTTCTGGACAACTTTCGAATCCAGGCGCAACCAAAAGGACTGCATCTGAATGGACAGTTGCGGGCTGCGGGGTTCGGAGTCGCGGGAACGATCGTAGATGGGCGCACGGTCAGCAACAACCTGCCATGGATTGTCGAAAGTAACTCAGTTGCGAGCGCACTCGGTCTTGGTCCGGAGCGGATGCTCCTGCTGAATGATCTAGTGGCCGCGGCGTCAAGCCTGGCTCATCTGCAGCCCAGTGATTTGTTGCAACTCAATGAAGGAAGCTCCGAACCTCGCGCTCCGAAGGCACTGATTGCGGCTGGAACTGGCTTAGGGGAAGCTATCCTTTTCTGGGATGGCTCGGGCTATCGGGTGTCGCCCTCCGAGGCTTCGCTTACGGATTTTGCGCCGCGCAACGACCGCGAACTCCTGTTGGTACAATCGCTACGGCAACGCATGCCTCGAGTTTGCACCGAGGAAATCGTTTCCGGCCGTGGTTTCCGCGCCATTCACCAGATCATTTTTCCCGGAGTTCATCATTCGTTCTTTGATGAGCCCGGCGTCGATCCCGCCGCCATGATTACGCAGCAAGCCTTTGCGGAGTCTTGTCCGGCGTGCATGGAAACCGTACAGATCTGGACTGAGGCCTACGCCGCCGAGGCCGGGAATATGGCGCTGCGCATTTTGCCTTTCGGTGGAGTTTACATCGCCGGCGGAATCGCTCTGAAAATCCTGCCCAAACTCAAACAGGGAAGCTTTGTTCGCGTCTTCAGCGACAAGGCGAAGCTCAGCACCCAACTGGCAAAAATTCCGATTTACGTTGTATTGAATGAGGACGCGCCCGTGCTGGGCGCGGCTTACGAAGCGCTCGCGTTAGCGCACGGATGCGGATGACTTGCCACCGCTTCCCTGGCCTTCCACGATTGTGATATAGCGATCAATCGGCAAATCCGTAAAGCGCTCGGTCACGCCGCTCGGCTGGGGCCACTTCACTTCGATCCAATCGATCTTCGCGCGCTGCCCGATGCCTAACACCATCCGCGGGTCGTGATAGGACATATAACCGCCGCCAGCCACCTTCATGCGGCTTCGTTTCATTTCGCCGGACTGGTACGTGAGCACCGCCCCCACCGCATCGCGATTCGCCTTGGTCCCGACCAAAGTCACGCCCAGCCAGTGGTTCCTAGTTCCGGCGTCATTTCTCAACAACAGGGGTGGCGCATCGTTCATCGAAACCAAAACGTCCACCGCGCCGTCGTTATTGAAATCTCCCAAAGCCAGGCCCCGCGCCTTGTACGGCGTGTTAAAGACCGGTCCGCTCTGCGCGCTCACATTCTGCAGCCCTTTGCCGGTGTTCTGAAACAACAACAGCGGCTCGCTGAAGCCCACTCCCGGGCGCAGCTTTTCGATGAGATCGTCTGGGTGCCCGTTGGCGATCATCAGATCCAGATTGCCGTCGTTGTCGTAATCAAAGAATTTCAGCCCCCAGCCGCTCATCATCTGCGTTGCTTTGCCAATCCCAGTCGCTACCGCGCGATCGTCGAACGTCTCATCATGTTTGTTTTGATAGAGCGAATAAAATTCGTGATCGAGATTGGTGACGAACAGGTCCATCCAGCCATCTTGATCCAGGTCCGCAGAATCCACGCCCATGCCGGACCGCGCCTTTCCCCCTTCGCCGTAGGCCACGCCCGCGGTGAAGCCGATTTCCTCAAAGCGTTTGCCTTTGTCATTCTTGAAAAGAAAGTTGGCCTCGGTGTCGTTGGCCACGAACAAATCCATCCATCCGTCATTGTTAATATCGGTCGCGACCACACCCCAGCCTTTGCCAGGATTGTCGGTAATCCCCATTTTCTGACTGACGTCGGTAAACGTTCCATCGCCGTTATTGTGGAACAGCCAGCTTGGCATCGGGGCGTACAGCCGGGGGTAGCAGTATTCGGCCTGGCCAGCCAAGGCGGGGACGTTCGGTGCGCTGCACTTGTGATGCTTCAGTTTGTCGAAATCCACAAAGCGGCAGACGAACAGATCCAGCTTGCCGTCGTTGTCGTAATCGAACCAAACCGCGCTTGAAGCCCATCCCGGCGCGGCAACTCCGGCTTGCGCAGTGACGTCGGTAAACGTGCCATCGCCATTGTTGCGATACAGAATGCTGCGCCCGTATTGCGTGACGTAGAGGTCGGAAAATCCATCGGCGTTGTAGTCTCCCGCGGCCACGCCCATCCCGTAACCACCTCCGGCGACTCCGGACTTTTCCGTGACGTCTGTGAACGTCCCGTCGCGATTGTTTTTATAGAGCGCATTTCTCAAAGGCGCCTTGGGGGTGAAGAAATCGCACGGGCCGCTGTTCACCAGATAAATATCCATCCACCCGTCGTTGTCGTAATCAAGGAAGGCGCAGCCGGAACCGGTAGACTCCGGCAGATATTTCTCCGCGGAACTGCCGGCCACATGTGTGAAGTGAATGCCGCTTAGTGAGGGAGGTAGTTCTGAAAACGGATAGGTCGTTTGATCGGCGATCGGTTGATCGGCGGCGCGGGCGACCCGCGAAACCCCGCTCAGAGCGGCCGTTCCGGCCAACACGCGAAGGAAGTCCCGGCGACGCAGAAATCCGGCGGATTGCCCCGCAATTATTTCGGATTTTCTCGGCATTTTCTGGTGGCCTTGCCTGAAGACGAGAGCCCTACTTGGGTTGATCCGAACTCGGAGAATCCTCCTGCGAGTCCTGCTTCTGCAACAAGCCTTCCGCAACCCGGCGTCTCACTTTTTCCAGACTGGCCGCGGTCTCGCGCTGGAGGGCTGCCTCCCGATTGGCGTCGTCTTTCCTTCCCACTCCGGAGTAGGCAAGCGCCAGCTGGAAGTGTCCCGTCGGGCTGTCTGGAGCCAGCTTTTCATATTTTTCCAAGGGCGGAATGGCATCTGCAAAACGTTTGGACGCAACCAGCGACGTTCCCAGCCCCAGATACGCCTCTGCAAAATCCGTGTCCAGAACCGTCGCGCGAGCGTAATGGCGCGTCGCCGCTGACAAGTCATTATCGTTCTTGGCTAACTCGCCAAGTACGTACTCGGCGCTGGCGTTCCTGGGATCAATCTCCAGCTCGTCCTCAAAAGCTTTCTTGGCTTGAGCCACAGTCTCCGGCGTCGGTTGCGGCTCCGACAGCAAGGCCCGACCCAGGCGAGCGTGAATGCCGCGAAGCAGCGGATTGATATCCAGAATCCTCTTATATTCAGTCACCGCCTCGTTCCACTTTCCTTGGAGCTCAAGCGCCTCGGCGTTCAAGAGATGCACCTGATAGGAAAAGGGCGCTTCGCGCGCCAATTGCTGCGAACTCATGAGCGAAAGGTCGGAGAAGGCGTGCGTCGCCGAGTACATCACCTCTGGATCGCTGGGAAATTCGTGAGTTAACACTTCGAGAAATGTGAGCGAGTCGTAGGGAGTATCGTGAGTCATGGCGCAGTGCATGCCGACCAGCCCCATGCGTTTTTGCAACTCCTTGTTGGTGGTCTGGCGGATCGACTTCTTTAGAAGCGGTAACGCTTCGGTGCAGTGGCCGCTCTCGGCGAGGCTGACGGCCCGCTCGGCCACGCCCGGCCCGGCGGCAGGAGTCGAGGTCTGTGCCATCGCCGTTCCGGCCAAAAAATAGAGGAAGAATCCTGAAACCAGAGATAAGCTAAGTACCCGCCGCATCAGATGATTATAAGCGGAAACCGTGGTGCCGACGGTCTAAAACAGAGCGCCAAATCGGCCTGAATTCTCTCGATGATTTGCTGGTTTTGAAGCTGCCCGCTTATGCCTGATAATGGTCGCAACCCGCAGAGGACCCTATTGAGGAACCCGATCTACAGATGGCACCGTCAACTCGAATTCGTCTTACTAACTGCGCTTCTATGTGCTCCCATCCTGCTTGGCCAGACGCCGCCTTCCGTCCAATTCACCAACATCACCGCCCAGGCTGGGATTAAATTCGTCCACTATCCCGGCAATAAAGGAATTGCAATCATCCGCGAAGTTTTCGGGCCCGGAGTCTGCGTGGCCGACTTCGACGGCGACGGTTGGCAGGACATTTATTTCGTAAATGGCCGCGACTTGTACGACCGCGGTATCGTTGCGAAAAACGCGCTCTATCACAACAACGGCGATGGCACGTTTATCGACGTCACCGATTCCGCCGGCGTTCCCGGAACCGGCTACGGCTTGGGCTGCGTGTGGGGCGATTACGATAATGACGGCCATCCCGATCTCTACGTCACTCAATTCGGACGCAACGTTCTCTATCACAACAACGGCAATGGCACGTTCACCGACGTTACCGACAAAGCCGGAGTGGCTGGCATCGCGTCAGGAACCATGTTTCACGGCGGCGCCACATTTTTCGACTACGATCGCGACGGCCGCCTCGATCTTTACGTCGGCGGCTACGTTACGCTCGACAAAGACAGCCCGCGCTATTGCGACTTCGTGGATATCCGCACCAACTGTCCGCCCAGCGTTTATAAAGGCAGCCCGGCAATCCTCTATCACAACAACGGCGATGGCACTTTTACGGATGTAACTTCGGCGGCGGGAATCTACCAGCCGGATGGCAAAAATCTGTCCGTCGCCGCGGTGGATTACGATGACGACGGCTGGCCGGACATATTTGTGGCCAACGACGGCGTGAATGCGTATCTCTACCACAACGAACACAACGGAACTTTCACCGAAGTCGGCCTGCTCGCCGGGATGGCTCTAACCGGGCGCGGCAAAACCATGGCTGCTATGTGCATGTCGCTCGGCGACTACGATAACGATGGCCGGTTGGACCTCTACATTTCCGATTTCCAGAAGTCTTCCGACCACATCTGGCACAACGACGGCAAGGGCAGTTTCGACGAAGTCAGCGATCAGGTTGGCATCACCGTTCCCACATACAACGTTCTCAGTTTCGGCGGCGGCTTTTTGGATTACGACAATGACGGATGGCTTGATCTCTTTATTGCCAATGGCCACGTCTATCCCGAGGTCGAACAGTCAGTCCAGAAGGCGGCGTACAAGCAAACCAATTCGCTTTTTCATAACGATGGAAAAGGAAAGTTCGTCGAGGTGACTAAATCTTCCGGCGACGGATTCCAGACGCCCTACGTAGGCCGCGGGGCCGCCTTCGCGGACTTCGACAACGATGGCAATGTGGACGTCATTGTCGCCAACAACGGCGACCCTCCGCTGCTGCTGCACAACGGCGGCGGCACCGGAAATCATTTCGTGAATTTCAAATTGGTCGGCACCAAAAGCAATCGCGACGCCATGGGCGCGCGCATCCGCATCCGTGCCGGGAGCCTGTCGCAAATGCGCGAGATCTACGGCGGAGGAAGTTATTTATCGGAGAGCGACCTGCGCGCCAATTTCGGACTTGGCTCGACAATCCGCATCGAGAGCGTCGAGGTTTCATGGCCCAGCGGCCAGAAGCAATCCTTCAAAGATGTTGAAGCGGACAAGTTTTACTTGATTGAAGAAAGCAAGAATGAACTAGGCCTGCAGCATTTCGGTCATCCCTCGTCTGGAGGGAATCCAATTCCTGCGCCTACGAAACCGCCGCCGACCGCACCTCCGCACTGAGCCCAAGTCAGTCTGGATAAGGCTTTCCCGGTTTCACCACCCGAATCCAGTGGTCGGTAAATGAAGAATGCAGCGTCGGAGGCGAATACTTGGGCATGTGGCAAGTCACGCACTTGCTGGTGGCCACTGGACAAGCTTTTCCCGGCAGCGCCTTCGTCGGTTTAGCGCCGTGCTGCACGTGACACTGCAAGCAGCGCGAATCATACGACTCCGCCTCCTGCACCAGCGGCTTGTGGGGATCGTGGCAAGCGACGCATGTGATCCTGGCATCCTGCTCCTTCCAGCAGCGGCTGTTTTCCAGACGATACGGTGCGAAGCGGACATTCAGCATTCCGGCCCCGATCAGGCCGTTCCCGACCACATCCTGCCAGGTGCGGTGGCAGGCTCCGCAGAAATCAACCGAAGCCACCGGATCCAGCCGTGCAGGATTAAAAATCAGCGCTCTCCCGTTCTCCGCGCCCGCCTTCATCGCCGCGGCATGGTCCGCCCCCGGCCCGTGGCAGGCTTCGCAGGTGACGCCCCAGGCGGCATGCTCCGGCTCAAATTTACCCTGCGTTGTCGAGGCTGTCGTGTGACAACCGAAGCAGCGCTTGATCTCCGACGGTTCCATCTTGCGCCCTAACGCTTCGTCCAGGTGCGCCGGTATGGAGTGCTCATGCCCCGGCGTGATTTCGAGCGCCTGCGGCCCGGTATAGAAGCTCAGGTGGCTCTCGTAGAGAGCGTCTTTCTGCCTGTAGATATAGGTCTGCCCCATGTGACCGATCCCGAAAGCCCACTGCAAGTCCGCCGAAAGCGATTCCTGCCCCTTGCTGACTTTTAGTGTGCTGTTGTCGCTGGTCAGTAGTTCATAGCTGTAAGGGCCAAGCTGGAACTCAAGACGCTCATGCTCGCGAAGCCCTTCCGACTGAAGCGGTGAGATCGACGCATGGCTCATGGCTGTGGTCTTGTACATCGAGGCCTTCTCGAAGTGGCACAGCGCGCAGCCGGAGGTGCCGATGAACTTATCCCGCGACGCATCGCCTTTCGTCGGCCACCACCCCGCGCCCTCGATCCTCATCTGAGTAGTCAACGAAATGCTACCTGAATCAGCGGTCTGGGCGCACCCGCCGACTACCAACCAGAAAGGAATCAAAACAGGAAGGGCAATCCTAACCAACAGATGGGCGGTACGAGCTCGGCGCATGGTCATCAAATCGCTGGTGCTGGCTATAACCGCGCCTGCTCACTTGCCAGCTCGCTTCTCCAATTCCGCCAAGTACGATTTGACCATGGACGCGTCCTTGGGATCGGTGGCGAATTTCAAGTACTGGCGGAGCTGGGCAGCCTCGTTCGTCGGGTCCCCTTTGGCTTCGTAGATCTGAGCCAGTAAAAAATAAATTCGCGGATCTTTGTGAGTCTTATCAATCTCTACCGCTTTCAGCGCGCTCTTTTCCGCCTCCGGCAATTTATGCAGATTCAGATTCGCCGCCGCATTCAGCCCATACGCTACCGGATCATTGGCAGGATCCAAGTCAATGGCGCGGCCGCTGAACTTCAACATGTCGTCCCACTTTTGCTCCAGACCCGAAACCTCTGCCAAGCAAAGCTCTCCGGCCAAATAGTTGGCGTTCGCATCCACCGCGTGCGAGCAGGCGTCGTGAGCTTCTGGGACCTTCTGCTGCGCCATCAGCACCTGGGCCAACGTCACCCATGCGGCGGAATACTGCGGCTCCACTTGTACTGCCTTGCGCAGATGTTCTGTGGCCCGGTCGATCTTTCCATCCTTAATGGCATCGCAAGCCGCGGAATACTCCTTCCGCGCAGATCCGGAAACCTGCATGCTCTTGACATTCACAACCGGCTCGCGTGTCCCGTTCAGAGGCGGAAGCAGGCAACGGTCGTCCGCGCCGTTTGGATGCATGGGCTTACCCATGCTGTCCAACTCAATGTGTATTTGGTCAAAGTTGGCATCCATGGGCCGCGGGATTGGTGCCGGTGGGTTGGGAGGCGGAGTGGCATGACCGCCGCCGCCAGATTGCGACAGCGCCGGCGTAACGATCAGACTGGCGACCGCCGCACAAAAAAATGCCAAGCGTACTCTGGAGCGAAAGCTCGGCGGGCACGGTGTTTCTGTCAGATGTCCGAATATTGCGTTGACGACCGAAGTTCGAGCTTGCATGGCGAAGCCCTCAACAGCACGAATCATAGTCTCGTTTTGGCTCAAGACCAAATTCTTTAGAGCAACGTTAGGTCAAAAGAAAATGGCAGGCGCCGAAGCGCCTGCCAAGTCGTATCTAGGTGCGAGCTAGTAAATGAATTTCAACCCTAGCTGTAGGCTTCGCGCGCTTTGTGAACCGGTGATCTGGCCGAAGATCGCACTACCCGGGTCAAACGAGCCGCCTGCCGGTCCACCTGAGAACGTCCATACCGGATGGTTGAACGCGTTCAGAGCTTCGAACCGGAACTGCAACACCTTGCCTTCGGTGATAAGGAAGTTCTTGTGCAGACTCAAGTCGGCGTCGAAGTACTTCGGCCCAGTCACGTTGCCGACCGAGCACGTTCCGAACGTGTTCGGGGCAGGACTGAAAATGTTGGCCGGGTTGGGATCAATATATTGAATGTACGCTGGAGTGCCTCCGGGGTTGGCGAGACTACTCGGGACGGCTGGAACCAACTTGTTCTGGATGTTAACCGGACCATTACAACTTGGTCGTTCCGCCAGAGTTTGGGGGCCAATTCCATTTGTAAAGGAATTATCGGGCTGGAAATTACCCCAGCCACCGAACTGATTCAAGGTCAGCGAGTTTCCGGAGTGGGCGGTCACAATGGCGCCAATCTCCCAATTTCCGACGATCGCATTGAGCGCGGAATTCATGTCCTTGCCGAACTGTTTGCCGCGTCCGACCGGGAGCGCGTAGGTCACGTAACTGGCCAAGACGTGCTTCTGGTTGAAGAAACACGGCCCCCAATCCGAACGAGGGTCGTAGATGTTCTGCGGCCCAGGCTGCCCACCTGAACTGGTTGCGCCTGTGCTGCCCCATCCGGTGCCGAAGTAGCCCGGAGAGTTGCTCAAGCACTTCGAGTAGGTGTACGCAACCTGGCCTTCCAAACCGTTGCCCATCCGCTTCTGCAACACCGCTTGCAGCGCGTTGTAGCTCTGGCTGGCGTTCGACATGTTAGCGCCGGCGAGAGCGCCACCGGTGACATACGACCCGCCCGAGTAAACCGTCCCCTGATCGAGTTGGTAGAGAGATCCCAACGTACCGCATGTCGCCGTAGCCGAAGTAATATCACAAGGTATGTTTCCACCGCCCAGGTACGGACCCGCTCTTTGACTGACGATGAGCTCACCAGGCTTCGCAATGCCGCCGGCTGCGTTCAATCCAACACGCTGTACCAAATCTTCGAAATTTAGCAGGTGCGTACCATGCTGCCCAACGTATCCGATTTGTGCGGTCAGAGTGTTGCCGAACTGGTGCTGGAGGGTGAGGTTCCACTGCTGACTCATTGCAGGCTTGAAATTTTGGTCTGTGATCCTGATCCGGGTGTCCGTATAGCAGGCAAGGTTGATCGTCGGGCAATTCGTGGGAGGTGCAAAGCCAGCCCCTTTATTGTTGACCGTTGTGATGGGCAGACCCAAGATCCCTGCTGTGTTTCCCTCCGCAAAAATTCCCAGCGGTGGGTTCATGGTGAGTTGTTCGTTGGTACCACCGCCCTCGGTGAACGACGAAATTGCGTACCCGCCTCGGATTACAGTCTTGCCTCCCAACGCTGCCGGCGACCAGGCAAACCCGACTCGCGGCTCCCAATCGCCTTTGCCCAGGTAGTTGTTATAGAGCCCACGATTGCCGAATTGCTGGGTTGAATCGCGGCCATCCGGTGTGTAGATGGTTCCGGTATAGAGGCCGAAGTTGACTTCGCTGTTGTTCACCTCATACAACGGGGTATGGTCTTCGAATCGCAATCCCAAGTTTAGGGTGAGCGTGCTGGTCAGGCGCCAGTCGTCCTGAACATAGCCGGCAAAAATGTCGCCGCGATGTTTGAACAACGTCGGCTGGATGTAGGTATCTCTCGAACCTCCGATCGTGGCAATACCTAAATAGAAATCAGAGAGGCCAGATCCACTCAAAGTGTTGATCGGAATGCTCCCCAGACCGCCGTTGTTTCCGGCGTACTGGAAATCCTGCCGCAGGCGGACATACTCAAACCCCGTCTTGATTCCATGCCGGCCGTGGGTAATGGAAAGGTTGTCGTTGAACTGAATTTGAGTGGTATGGAATACCTGAAATAGATTGGTATTGCCCAGAGAAGCAGAGCCGGAGCCTTCCCCCGTGATGTTGATGTTAAGCAAGCCCGGCGACTCGAAATTGCCTCCCGCAATACCTATGTTTTGTCCCACATTTCCGAGAAACGCCGATGGCGTAAGGTTCTGGTTAAATTGGACTGCATTAAAGCCAACCCGGGCCTCATTCAACAGATTGGGATTGAAGGCGTGGGTCCAGGTTGCGACCACATTCTTCATCGGCTGATCCGCGCCCAGATTGGCTCCCGCGGCGCAGAAAACACAACCGGTGGTGGCTGGGTTCCGCAGATGCCCTTGGGAATAACGGGAAAATATATGATCTTTATCCGAAATATTGTAGTCGACCCTTAAGTCGCCCTGATCGGTGTTAATGCTGGTGCCGCTGTTGTAAAAGTAATTGTTTCCGGCGGCTATACTGTTTACTTGAGGCAGCGGATAGTATTGCGCGTACTGGGTCAAGATACCGTTCAGCGCCGGGCTGATCGGATCGTCAGAGGTGTTGGCAAAGTTGTTGAAGGGCACATTGGCGTTGCCGTTATTTGGATCGGTAACCTGTTTGCCGCCACTGCAAATACCCGCAACGTCGAATGTTCCGCCAAGATCCGTGCACAGCTGCCCGAAATCTCCGGTACGCATGCGCTGGGTCAGCAGTTGTGATCCGGTGGCGCCAGAGTTGAGATCTCGCAAGCCCTGGTAATCAGCGAAGAAAAAGAGCTTATCCTTGATGATTGGCCCGCCAATGGTGGCGCCGAATTGGTTGTAGCGGAACTCCGGCTTGACCGTCGTGCCGTCGGCTGCATGGCCGAGGGTGTTCTCGAAAGCCGCCACCCCAGTCGTCCACCCATTTGAGGGCAGATTGGCGTCCATTGCGTCATTGCGGAGGAATTCGTACACCGTGCCGTGAAAGTGGTTGGTTCCAGATTTGGTCGAGACACTCACCACCCCGCCTTCGTAGTTTCCAAATTCTGCCGAGGCGTTCTGGGTGATGATATTGAATTCCTGGATGGCGTCAATACTCGGCACATACGAGGTTTCGTCGTTCTTGTCTTCACTGTTGAGAATGCCGTCGAGGAAATACTGGTTCGCCTGTTCGCGGTTGCCGTTGATGAATGGGCGGGATCCGCCGTCCAAATTCTGCGGTTCGTCAATCCCCCGCGGATTGTTCGTGGTGGTGCCGGGAGCCAGCAGGCCCAACTGCAGGTAGTTGCGCCCCGCCAGCGGCACCGCGGTGACCGCAGTGGCATCGATCAGCGTGCTGACCTGCGCCGACTCCGTCTGCAGCAAGGGCACCTCGCCGGTGACTTGCACGGTTTCCGATGCCTGGCCCACCTTCATCTGCACGTCAATACGCGCCGACTGATTTAGTACCAGAGTGAAGGCTTCATGGGTGACGGTCTGAAATCCCGAGGCAGCGACTTTTACCGTGTAACTGCTGATCGGCAAACGGAGAAGGTGATAGGTTCCGGTTTCGTCCGTCTTGTCTGAGGATGTGGTTCCCCGTTCGGTGTCGGTTGCGGTCACGGTAGCGCCACTCACGGGCGCGCCGCTCGGGTCGGTGACTGTGCCCACAATAGAGGCAGTAACTTCCTGCGCACGGGCGTTCGAGCCCATGACAGCGAGTGCGACCGCCAGGGAAACAATCAGCAATGCAGAAAATGTTCGGCGATTGGCCATCTCAGAGCCTCCGGAAGACGTTTGTTTCAATCCCAACGAAAAAACCAATGTCGAATGCTATATAGCAGGTCAATAGCGTTGGTCAAGCAAAAAATGAAAAATATTCTGAGGAAATCCGAAAGAGTGCTATAGCCAGCACAGTTTCTCGCGAAACCTGCCGCCGAAGCGTTGCACCTTGAAGAGGCGCACTGTCCCACAATGATATTCGCGGATTGCAGTACGGAGCCGGTAAAACGATTTTGCAGTAGTCGAGACATTGCTATATAGCTAACCTGGGCCGGAATTGCACTTTTTATGAGACAAAGTCTTTACATTTGAGGGATTGTTCGCTATATAGCAGAGGACTCGTTATTTCCGATTATTTCTGGTTTTTGGAATTCTCTCTATAGTGGGGACGGAGAACTTCGATGGCGCGAAATGGCCAAAACGGGATGCCCGCCTACCAGCGGATACAAGGATCGATCCGTGAAC